>BNJT01000683.1_pt1 | contig 220559 bp, 396 predicted proteins | sample 8540491 | NCBI WGS metagenome assembly BNJT01 (sample SAMD00202455, study PRJDB9452) | human saliva metagenome | host: Homo sapiens
TTACATTGGCTTTTTATGTGGTAGAATAAAAAAACAAAAACTTTTAAAGATTCGGAGGGAAAATGCAAAAATACGAATATTTGAGCAAAGAAGATCCGCAAGTATTTGACATAATGCAAAAGGAGCTGGAAAGACAAAAAGGAAATTTGGAGCTTATAGCATCTGAAAATATAGTAAGTGATGCGGTTATGGAAGCCATGGGTACTTGCTTTTACAAACAAATATGCGGAGGGATATCCTGCAAAAAACGCTATTATGGCGGATGTGAGCATATTGACGAATTGGAAAAATCTGACTATCGAAAGAGCAAAGAAAACTCTTCGGTGCAGAGCATGCAAAATGTGCAGCCTCACTCAGGTTCGCAGGCGAATATGGGAGTGTATTTTTGCAATGTTAAACTTCGGAGATACAGTACTGGGCATGGATTTATCGCAAGGCGGACATTTGACACATGGATCTCCTGTAAATATTTCCGGAACTTATTTTAAGTTTTTTTCGATTACGGAGTCGACGATGAAACCGAGCAGATTGATTACGAGGTATTTCGTCAAAGAGCGCTTGAAATAAAAACCTAAGATGATAGTAGCAGGTGCAAGTGCATATGCAAGAAAGATAGATTTCGCAAAAATGGCGGAGGTTGCAAAAGAGGTCGGAGCATATTTTATGGTTGATATGGCTCATATTGCAGGACTTGTTGCGGCGGGACTTCACCAAAAATCCTTGCGAATATGCGGATTTTTGTAACAACGACGACTCACAAAACTTTAAGAGGACCAAGAGGAGGTCTGATTCTTTGTAAAGCCGAGTATGCTGCAAAGATAGATAAGGCTATATTCCCCGGAATTCAAGGCGGACCTCTTGAACATATAATCGCTTCAAAAAGCGGTATGCTTCGGAGAGGCATTGAAAGACGATTTCAAGGAATACCAAAAAGCAAATTTTGGCAAATGCGAAAAGCACTCGCAAAAGGCTTGCAGGAAAAGAGGCTTCAAATTGGTTTCCGGCGGTACCGACAATCACCTTATGCTTATCAGCTTGATAGGAAGCGATATGACAGGGAAGGAAGCTGAAACCAAATTGGATTTGGCAAGAATTACGGTAAATAAGAATTCTATACCTAACGATCCGCAGAGTTTCTTCAAAACATCCGGACTTTCGCATAGGAACACCTGCCGTTACAACAAGAGGAATGAAGGAAGCGGAAATGGAGCTTATAGCGGAAGCTATACATTTGGTGTTACACGAAGATAAGATAGAAGAAGCAAAAGAAAAATCGTAAAAAGAGTTGACTGACAAGTTTCCAATTTACGAATAACATTTAAAGAATTTTTACGAATTTAAAATAGGCACTCGCGCAGGGTGCTTATTTTTGTTTTTAAAGCACTAAAAATATCAAATAAATTTATTTGCAAAAACAAATTTATGATAAAAAAATACTTTGTAAAAATTCTTAGGCTGTGATAAAAATAAACTATTGTGAATAGATTGAAGTTCCAATTTAAACGGAGGCATAAAATGAATATAATTTTTAGACGGCATGGGAGGAGATAACGCCCCTTTGGAGATAGTAAAGGGTGCGGTTGAGGCATCTGAGCTTATCAAGGAAAAAGATTACAATTGTCGGAGATGAAAAGCTCATATTAGCGGAGCTTTCAAAAATACAATTACGACGAAACGAAAATTTCGGTAGCGCATGCGGAAGATGTGATAGAAAAATACAGATTCGCCTGTAAAAGCAATACGAACAAAAAAAGAATTCGTCCATGGTAGTAGGCATGGAGATGCTCAGAAACGGTGAAGGAGATTTGTTTATATCGGCGGGAAACAGCGGAGCATTGCTTGCAGGAAGTCTTTTTATAATAGGCAGGGTACAAGGCATTGATAGACCTGCACTTGCTATGATTTATCCTATAATGGGTGCGCAGCCTTCATTGCTTTTTGGACGCAGGCGCAAATGCGGAATGTAAGCCTGAAAATCTTTTGAATTTGCTACAATGGGAAGCATTTATTTAGAGAAGGTTTTGGGAAGGGAAAAACCCTGAGCATAGGACTTGTAAATGTCGGTGCTGAGGAAACAAAAGGAACTACAGTTTGTAAGGCGGCATATGAATTGCTTTGCAAAAAGTAAACTGAATTTCATAGGAAATGTAGAAGCAAGAGATATTCCTTTTGCCGCAAGCGATGTGCTGGTTTGCGACGGCTTTGTAGGTAATGTTGTTTTTAAAACTTACGGAAGGTATGGCGCTGTCGCTGTTAACTCAGGTGAAGAAAAAAATTCACCGAAGGACTGAAGGCTAAGGTTGGAGCGGCGTTACTATACGATAAGATGAAGGTGCTGAAAAAAACGAGTTTGATTACTCCGAATACGGGGGCGCGCCTATACTTGGGGTGAAAAACCGATTGTAAAGATGCACGGTTCATCCAATGCAAATGCTGTAAAAATTCAATTATTAAAAGGCATATTCTTCGCAGAGAAGAATGTGGTTCAAACGATTGCGGATTCTGTACTTGAGCTGGAGGAAATAAGTATAAGTGAGTAATGAAAACCTTGAAAAAAATATAGGGTATAGCTTCAAATCCGATGAGCTTTTGGAAAATGCATTGATACATTCTTCGTACGCAGGTGAGGTGCTAACCGTTCAAAGTAACGAAAGGCTGGAATTTTAGGGCGATGCGGTTTTTGGAAACTATTATAAGCGAAGAGTTGTATCTAAAATTTCCGGATTTGCCGGAGGGTAGGCTTTCTGTAATGAGAGCGTATATAGTTTGTGAGAAGAGTTTAGCGGAGCTTGCGACGCGTATTCAACTCGGAGAATATCTAAAGTTTGGGTTGGGTGAAAAAGCTGGCGGAAAGCGGAAAAATTCTATATTGGCAGATGCGGTAGAGGCACTTATAGGTGCAATATTTTTGGATTCGGGCCACGAAAACGGTTAAATCTGTAGTTCTTAAGCTGCTTGAATTTAAAAATTAAGGAAGCATCAGTGCGATGAGGTTTTTGAAGATTACAAATCGAGATTGCAAGTGCAGGTTCAAAAAAATGGAAAATGCAACTATTGAGTATGTATTAGAGGGTTTCAGCGGGAAGCCTAATAGCAGAGAATTTCGTGTATCTTTGTTTGTTAATGGCAAGAAAATGGCAGAAGGCACAGGGCAAAAAGAAAAAAACAGGCAGAACAAGCGGCTGCGAAGTCCGCACTGGAAAGGATATTGTAAGATGTATTTCAAGCGTATAGATATTTGCGGCTTTTAAGTCGTTTGCAGAACCGGGTTTCTATAGATTTGAGCAAGGGCATAACTTGTATCGTAGGGGCTGAATGGAAGCGGTAAAAGTAATGTATCGGATGCGATAAGATGGGTTCTTGGCGAGCAAAGTCCGAAAGTTTTGCGTGGAGGCAAGATGGAGGATGTTATCTTTTCGGGTACGGCAAAGCGTCGTTCCAAAGGAATGGCGGAAGTGGTGCTTGTTATTGACAACACCAGCAAGATATTGCCGATAGATTACAGTGAAGTTGCCATTACAAGAAGAGCCTTCGTTCGGGAGAGGGCGAGTACTATATAAATTCCAATCAGTGCAGGCTTAAGGATATAAGAGAGCTGATAATGGACACCGGAATAGGTGTTGACGGATATTCTTTGATAGGTCAAGGAAAAGATTGCGGATATTGTAAGCAATAAGGTAGAAAGCAGAAGAGAGATATTTGAAGAAGCGGCGGGAATAGTAAAAGTATCGAAGTAAGAAAGCAGAAGCGGAAAAAAAGCTGGAAAATACAGCTGTAAACTTAAGCCGTGTGAATGACATTATTGCAGAAATATCAGGCAGGATAGATTCGCTTAAAAGTGAAAGCGACATTGCTAAGGAATATTTAAAGTTGAACGACGAATATAAGAAAGTCGAAGTAAATGTAATATTAAAAGAATATAGAAGATATAGAGCTGAAAAATGAATATTTGAAAGACGATCTCGTCGATTTAAAATGTAAAATTAGAAGAAATTACTGAAAGGCAAGCGACAATTAAAGAGAAGCTTGCACAAGGGCAAGAAGAACAGGTACAGCTTGAAGCGTTGCTGGAAGAGGCAAGGACCAAGAAAATGCAGCTTGTTGAAGAAATCAACAGCATGAACAGCGACGATATTGTCAGAAAAGAAAAACTGAATTTATTTGAAGAGCAGGAAGCAAGACTTAAGCAGGAAAATGTTGCAATTAAATGAAAAAACTGACTCAAAGTAACACTCAGATTAAGCAATTTGACGAGGAAATTGATTTAATCGAAGATGAAATTACTATTTGTCAAGATCAGATTGAAAAAAAGCAGACAGAGCTTGAGAAGTTTATATCGCACATTGAAACGCTCACACAAGCAATAGAAAATAAAAAAAGAAAGGTTATTTGAGCTTCATTCAAATCTTGCGGAAACAAAAAGCGGAGAGTACCGGATTGCAAAAATTTGGTTGAAACGCTGGAAAAGAAAAATCAGCTTGCTGAAGAAGAAAAAGAATACGAAGCGATAAAAAAAGATAAAGAAGGGCAGCTGCAAGAATTAAGAACAGCTATAGAGCAAAAAGTCGGAAGATAAGAAAGCTATTGAAAAAGAAGTTGAAAAAGCAAAAACGAGGTAAACTCTAATTTGCGATTACTTTAAAGAAAATAGCAGATGAATTACAAAAACAAATACGATTTTTGCCAATTTATCGGGAAGAAAGCGAACTATCGAGGAGCTTGAAAGCAATTACGACGGATATAGCTATGCGGTTAAATATGTTATGAAAAGAGACTTTGCGGGCGTACACGGAGTACTTGCAGATTTGATAAAAAGTACCTCAGGGGTTTGAACTTGCGATAGAAACGGCTCTCGGTGCGGCGCTCCAAAATATAGTTTGTAGTGATGATCGCGTAGCCAGAAATATTATCGAAACCTTGAAGCGTGAAAAAGCGGGGCGATTGACATTCTTACCTTTGTCGTCAATGCGTGGAGAAGTTTCAGGAATTTCCTCCGAGATTTCATCTTCAAGCGGCTTCAAAGGAATAGCGTGCAACTGCATAGAATTTGACGAAAAGTATAAGGGAATCGTTCAATATTTGCTCGGAAAAGTGGTAATTGTAGACAATTTACAAAAACGCGATAGCTATTACAAAAAAAGGGAGAGTAAATTTTAGAATAGTAACGCTCGAAGGAGATGTAATCATACAGGTGGAGCTATTACAGGCGGAGCATACAAAAATAAAAACTGCAAATATCTTTGAACGAAAAGCGGAAATAGCTGAACTATCGGACAAATTGGAAATTACTGGAAGAAAAGAATAAAAACTGCAAGAAGAAAATGACATAGCTTCGCAAAAAGCAGACGGAAACGCTGTACAATTTGGAGGAGCTTGAAAAATTAAAAGTAGTGCAACTCAAACACTTTGAAATTCAAAATTTATTTAAGCAAAAAAATCTGACGAATTGCAAACCTAAAACGCGGCTGCGCAAAAAGACAAACTGAGCTTAAGGCTATTTTCGAAGAGGAAAAGTCGACTAAAGGTGTATTCGAAGAACTTATTTTCAAAAATGAGGCGATATCCGAGCAAATTGAAGAATTAAAGCGTGAGCTTGAAAGTGATATGGCTGTTTTGCAAGAATCCAAAGGACCTGAGAAAGAGGGAGTTGAGAAACTTGCGGAAATGAAAGTGAAAAGTTTTTGGAGATTCAAAAATAGAAAGAATACAAAAGAATTTCAGGCAGGCGAGATAAAAACAAATAAAACAATTTGAAGAAAGCATCGAAAGAGCGAAGAACGATTTACAGAAAGTAAAAAGCGATATAGAGGAGTTAAATTCTCAAAAGTCAAGATTATAGAAAACTTCAGGGAAAAACAAAAAGAAAGAGAAGTACTCGAAGGATATATAAACGAGATAAGCGAAAAACGATCGCAACTGTTTGAATTAGGGAAAAACAAGGCAAGAGCCGCCGACGAGCTTGCTGAGCAGAAAAACAGCGTTGCAGATAGCAAAATATGGACTTGAGATTAAACTGGCGAAAAGCGAATCCGCACTTGAAAAATTTTTAAAAATAAATTGTGGGATGAGTTTGAAATTTCCTATATTCAAGCGTCGTCGTTCAGGTCGGAAGAAATCAATTTTGCCGATGCGCAGAAGCAGGCAAGGATTTTGAAATCTCAAATAAAAGAGCTTGGAAGTGTAAATATCGGAGCGATAAAAGAATACGAAGAAGTTGAAAGACGATACGAATTTCTCCAAAATCAAAAAGCGATATACAAGAAGCAATGCAGGCTTTAAGGACAATTATAGAAGATATGGACACAACTATTAAGGTTCGATTCAAAGACAGCTTTGATGCGATTGCACAAAATTTTGAAATTGTTTTTCAAGGAACTGTTCGGCGGTGGAAGTGCAATGCTCGAAATGGACAATCCGCAAAATCCGCTTGAGAGCGCGATAGAGATAATAGCACAGCCACCCGGTAAAAACTGCAAAACATAAATCTCCTGTCCGGCGGAGAAAAACTATGACGGCAATAGCGCTTATGTTCGCGGTTCTAAAAGGCAAAGCCTACTCCGTTTTTGTATACTGGATGAGGTTGAAGCGGCACTTGATGACGGTAATGTTGAAAAAGTTTGCGGAGTATTTGAGAAAATTTGAAAAATTCAATTTGCACTCATTACACACCAGAAGGTTACTATGGAGCACGCAGATGTGCTCTATGGAATAACGATGCCTGAGCAGGGAGTATCGAAATTGTTGTCGCTCAAATTGGAAAAAGGCAGTCTGAAAAGGAGAGAGATAAATGATATTTGAAAATAAGAAAAAAACATTTTTCGGCAAGCTGTCAGAAAAACTTTCGGAAGTATTTTTGGGAAGAAAAAGTTGATGAAGAGTTGCTTGAGGAACTGGAAGAAGTTCTGATTACTTCCGATATCGGTATGGAAACCACCATGAAGATAACGGAAAAATTGAGAGAAGATGTCAGAAAAACGGATTAGATACCGAAGCCGAAGTTAAAGAAAGAATCGCGGAAATAGTATTTGAAATTTTTGGACAAAAGGTGAAAAGACATGACCTTTCGAGCGAGCGCCCTCTTGTAATATTGCTGCTTGGAATCAACGGAGGCGGCAAGACTACAAGTGCGGGAAAAACTTGCAGCAATTCTCAAAAACAGGGAAACAGCGTATTACTTGCGGCTGCGGATACATTCAGAGCGGCAGCGGGAGAACAACTGGAAATTTGGGGGTAATCGTGTCGGTGTAAGTGTTGTCAAGCACAAAGAGGGAGCAGATCCGAGCGCTGTGATATTTGATGCACTGCAATCAGCAAAAAGCGAAAAATATAGATGTTGTCATATGTGATACTGCAGGCAGGCTTCAAAATAAGAAAAAAACCTGATGGCGGAGCTTGAAAAGATGAATAGGATTATCGATAGAGAGTTTCCGAATTCTGCTAGAGAAACGTTGTTGGTTCTCGATGCAACAACAGGTAAAAATGCAATTTCACAAGCTAAGGAATTTGGAAATGTTGCAGGTATTACAGGTATAATTTTTAACGAAAATTGACGGAACGGCAAAAAGGCGGCATCACTATTACAATAGCCGATGAATTCGATTTACCGGTGAAATTTGTAGGCGTAGGAGAGGAATTGACGATTTGCTAAAGTTTGATCCTAAGGAGTTTGCAGGGGGCTGTTTAATGAGTAAGCCGTTAGTAGCAGTTGTAGGCAGACCGAATGTTGGAAAATCTACATTTTTAATGTCGTAGTCGGACGCAGGGTTTCAATAGTGGAGGATACACCAGGTGTAACGCGCGATAGAATATACGCAGAAGCGGAGTGGTGTGGCAGAAATTTTTGCGCTGATAGACACGGGAGGTATAGAGCCGAGTACTGCAGATGTTATACTTTCGCAAATGCGTCAACAAGCGCAGATTGCTATGGACACTTCTGATGTAATATTGTTCATGGTAGACGGAAAAGAAGGAATGACTACTGCGGACGAGAAGTTGCAAAATATGCTAAGAAGAACAGGGAAGCCTGTAATCGTAGTTGTTAATAAAATTGACAATCCCAACAAAATGGAAGACTCCGTATACGATTTTTTTATGAATTCGGACTTGGGAGCGTCTTTTGCTATTTCAGCCGCAAATATGCTTGGAATCGGTGATTTACTTGATGAACTTGTATCGAATTTCCCGTTTGGTACAAACGAGGAAGATGAAAAATACCAAAATAGCTGTAATCGGAAAGCCAAATGTAGGGAAATCATCAATCATAAATAAGCTGGTAGGTGAAAATAGGGTAATAGTTTCGGATATTGCAGGAACAACCAGAGATTCGATAGATACTCCGTTTAAGTGGAACGGAGAGATGTTTACTTTGATAGATACTGCAGGGATAAGGCGCAAAAACAAAGTAAAAGAAGATATCGAGAAGTTTAGTGTAATAAGAGCTATTGCGGCGATTGAACGCTGTGATGTCTGTATCCTGATGATAGATGCAAAAAAGAAGGTGTTACGGAGCAGGATAAGAAGATAGCGGGAATTGCACATGAAGCGGGCAAAGGACTTATGGTTGTAGTAAACAAATGGGATTTGATAGAAAAAGACAATCATACGATGTCGGATTTTGAAAAAGATATTCAAAAAGAATTGCCGTTTATGAGTTACGCACCCTATATTGTTCGTATCGGTACTTACAGGGCAGAGAATCTCAAAGGTAATGGAAGAAGCAAAAACTATTGCTGAAACCCGCGCAATGCGCATTTCTACAAGTCAGCTAAATGCTCTAATAGCAGATGCAATGATGATGCAACCGCCTCCATCGGATAAGGGAAAGCACCTGAAAATTTATTATGCTACTCAAGTAGCTGTAAAACCTCCGCTATTCTCGTTCCAAATAAACAAAAGAGATTTGATGCATTTTTCATATGCCCGATATCTTGAAAAATAAAAATTAGGAGTGTATACGGTTTTAGAGGAACATCAATCAAGTTTGTATTCAGAGAAAAGGGAGAAAAAGCAGAGGAGTAATATGGAGATAACAAGTTTACAGATAACTGTTTTTGGTATACTGATTCTCGCTTCATATTTGGTAGGAAATATATCTCCGGCTATTTTTGATAGGCAAGTTGCACAATCAAGATATCAGAAAAACGGGAAGCGGAAATGCGGGTACAACCAATGTGCTTAGAACTTTTGGAAAAAGCGGCAGCTATCACTATGATTGTGGATATATTAAAAGGTGTCATTCCGGTGTTGCTGGCAAGATACATAGCGGCGGAATTTTTGAGTATATATTTTGCAAAACCAACTAGCACTCTGGGCTGGAGTTTTTCGCTATATGCGGTCATGTGTGGCCCGTATTTTTCGGATTTAAAGGGGCAAAGGTGTAGCCACAACTTTTTGGAGTTTTGATTACGGCGGTGCCGTTTTTAGGATTGTGTGAACTTGCGATAATGGTTGTTACGGTCGCCATCACGAGAATGGTATCTCTGGGGGCGGTGCTTGGCGCATTAGCATTTCCGTTATTGGTAAGTAAATTTGCACCGATGTATTTGCCACAGGCACTGTGCCTTGCACTTATCGTGTTGTACAAGCACAATGAAAAATATAGGAAGAATAGTAAGAGGCGAAGAAAATAAAATTAGCTTTTAAAAAAATAATTTGAAATTGATTGGAGAAAAAAATGGAATCAAAAGAATATAGCAGTCATTGGAGCAGGAAGCTGGGGTACGGCATGTGCGATTTTACTTTCAAGCAAAGGCTATAACGTGCGACTTTGGGATGTTGACTCGAAACGCGCTGAAAAACTTATAGCAGAAAGAGAAAACAAACAGTATTTGCCTAATATCAAATTCCCGAATACGCTGAAATCCGATAATTGAGATTGAGGAGGTGCTGGCAGGTGCGGAGCTTGCAATATTTGCTGCTCCCGCCCAACAGTTTAGAGTGGCGCTTTGATAATGCGCTTCCGCACATAGAAAAGGATACAAAAATCGTAAACTTGGCAAAAAGGTCTTGAACAGCACACATTGCTTAGAATGTCGGAAATAGCATATCAAAAAGTGCCACAGGAGAATTATGCGGTTCTTTCAGGACCGTCTCATGCTGAAGAAGTAGGTTTGCAAAAACCGACTACCGTTGTTGTAGCATCGAAGAGCAAGGAAACTGCAGAGTATGTGCAGGATGTATTTTTGCAGAGAATTTTCAGGGTATACACATCGCAAGATGTAATAGGTGTTGAACTTGAGGTGCTCTTAAAAAATATAATCGCACTCGGAGCAGGAATTTCTGACGGTATGGATTTTTGGAGATAACGCAAAAGCTGCACTTATGACCAGAGGAATTGCCGAAATTTCAAGACTTGGAGTTGCAATGGGTGCAGATGTACATACTTTTTCGGGCCTTAGCGGTGTAGGAGATTTGATAGTTACATGTACGAGTATGCATTCCAGAAATCGCAGGTGCGGTATAGCAATCGGCGAAGGAAAAGGTGTGCAGGAAGCGGTAGATAGCGTAGGAATGGTAGTGGAAGGCATGTATACTGCCGAGGCTGCGTACGAGCTCGCTAAAAATACGATGTAGAGATGCCGATAGTTGAAGGAATTTACGAAATTATAAGCAACAACGCATCGCCGAAGGAGATAGTAAAACACTGATGCTTAGAGATAAAAAAATGGAGAAAACACATTGAAGCCAAGTAAATATTTCATAAAAACCTTTGGTTGCCAAATGAACGAACACGATTCTGAGAATATTGCAGGGATGCTTGAGGAACTCGGATTTTTCGGCAACTGACAGCTTTGCTAAGGCGGATATTGCAATTATAAATCATCGCAGCATCCGCGAAAATGCGGACAAGCGGTTTTTTTCGGAACGTTGGGACAGCTCAAAAATCGAAGGTTAAAAGACGATGATTTTTACGGTATGTGTTTGCGGCTGTATGGTGCAGCAGGATCATGTAATCGATCAAATTAAGGCAAAGTATCCATGGATCGACTTAGTTTTTCGGCACACATAATATCCACAAATTTCACAGCTTATTTCGGAAGTGTTAAACCGCAATTCAAGGATAATAGATGTTTGGGACGAGCCTAATGAAATAGTTGAAGGAATATCCGGAAAGAGATTGTATCCTTTCAAGGCTCTTGTTAATGTAATGTACGGATGCAACAACTTTTGTACATACTGCATTGTACCTTACACGAGGAGCAGGGAACGCAGCAGACGACCTGAGGATATCATATCGGAGGTGCAGGAGCTTGTAAAAAGACGGGAGTGAAGGAAATCGTTCTTTTGGGACAAAATGTTAATTCATACGGAAAAAGCGGATTTAAAAATTCATATTGCATCGAAAACGAGGACGATACGGATTTTGCAGGATTGATATATAAATTGAACGAAATAGAGGGCCTTGAAAGAATCCGATTTATGACTTCGCATCCAAAAAGATTTGTCGGACAAGCTGATTTTTGGCGTTTAGGGACTGCGAAAAACTGTGCAATTCTCTTCATTTGCCTGTTCAATCAGGTAGCGACAGAGTGCTTTTTCGCTATGCGAAGAAAATATAGCAGAAAGGATTATCTTGAGCTTGTAAAAAAACTTAGAGATGTTGTGCCTGATATAGCGATTACGACAGATATAATCGTAGGTTTTCCGGGTGAAACGGAAGAAGATTTTGAGGATACGATGAGTCTTGTTTCCGAGGTTAGATACGATTCGGCATTTACATTTATGTATTCACCTAGAAAGGGAACACCTGCGGAAAAGTTTGAAAATCAAGTTGCAGATGATGTTAAACACGATAGATTCAATAGGCTTTTGGAGCTTGTAAATACAATTTCCGGCGAAATAAATAAAACATACGAAGGAAGAGTTGTGGATGTTTTTGGTTGAGGGCAACAGCAAGGTTGCGCGTGGAGAAACAAAATCCATGGCGGGAAGAACGCAAAGCGGCAAACTGGTGAATTTTTGAAGCAGCAGACGACGGACTGATAGGGAAAAATTGTTAAGGTAAAAATTGTCGAAGGAAAGCAATTTAATTTAAAGGGAGAAATCCTTGATAGGAGGATAGAAGTTATATGAAAGAAAAGAGAAAGATTCGGTTCAAGGCTAGGATTCATTTTTGGTATCCGCCGGATCGCCATAGGGTTAGGTAATGTTTGGAAGTTCCCGTATATAACGGGACAGTACGGTGGTGCGGCGTTCATACTCATATATTTGGTATTCCTATTGCTACTCGGATTGCCTATAATAGTAATGGAGTTTTCGGTAGGACGCGCCAGCCAACGGAGTGCGGTAGCATCATTTAAACTTTTGCAGCCGAAAGGGACAAAGTGGTATTTGTTCGGATATATTGCAATGGCTGGGAATTATTTTGCTGATGATGTTTTATACCATGGTTTGCGGATGGATGGAGTATTACTGTTTTAAATCATTTCGAGGCGACTTTGTAAATCAAAATACAGAACAAATTGCGAGCGATTTTTGAAGTTTACTTGCATCGCCGGTAACGATGATTATATGGATGATAATAACTGTAATAGTGGCGTTTATAATATGCTCTATGGGTTTGAAAAACGGAGTGGAAAAAGATAACAAAGATTATGATGTTTTCGCTTCTGCTCCTCATGCTGGTGCTTGCGGTACATTCGGCTACACTAAAAAGGTGCAGGTGCAGGAATAGAATTTTTATTTGAAGCCTGATTTTTGATAAGATAAAAGAAGCAGGCGTTGGAAATGTCGTGTTTGCAGCCATGGCACAAGCGTTTTTTACATTGTCGATAGGTATAGGCGCGATGGCTATATTCGGAAGCTATATAGATAAAGCAAGATCACTTACAGGCGAAGCGCTAAGCATTACAGCACTCGATACTATTGTGGCGCTTCTTGCAGGTTTCATAATAATTCCCTGCCTGCTTTGCATTCGGCGTTCATCCGGATGCGGGCCCGTCGTTAATATTCATTACATTGCCGAATATATTTAACAATATGGCATTTGGGCAAATTTGGGGAGGAGCATTCTTCCTGTTTATGTCATTTGCAGCATTGACTACTGTTGTGGCAGTATTTGAGAATATTGTTTCGTATGCTATTGACTTATTCGGATGGGAAAGAAAGAAAGCGGTGGCGGTAAATATAATTTTGCTTATAATACTGTCTCTTCCTGCTATACTTGGATTCAATGTACTTAGCGATATTCAGCCGCTCGGAGAAGGTTCTAATATTATGGACTTGGAAGATTTCATAGTTTCAAATCACATACTACCGCTAGGTTCACTCGTATATCTGATGTTTTGTACTTATGAAAACGGTTGGGGTTAGGGGTAATTTCCTTGCAGAAGCCAACGAGGGTGAAGGCATAAAGTTCCCGACAGCAGTTAGATTTTATATTTCATATATATTGCCGATAGTGGTGCTGGTGATATTCTTCAAAGGCTACTGGGATAAATTCCATACATTTTTCTTCAATGGGAATATCGTTTGCTGTAGTTTTTGGGACTTTCGTACATAGTATTTTCACGAAGTAAAAATGTAGAGTGATAACGGCTAGAAAAAATGTGTTAAGTCTAAAAAAATAGTTGTTGACAAAGGGAAAGTATAGTTGTATACTATAATAGTTGTGTAAGACATTAAATTAAATTTGTGAATCGCTTCGATTCATATATAAATAATTAAAAAGGAGGTGTAGAGAATGGCAGTTCCAAAAGAGGAAAACATCGAAAGCAAGAAGAGATAAGAGAAGATCACCAAATATGAAGAAGGCATTGCCTGGACTTTCAATTTGTCCTCAGTGCCACGAGCCCTAAACTTCCACATAGAGTTTGCCCAAATTGCAACTACTACGATGGTAAGGAAATAGTTGCTTCTGAGGCATAATAGAAGCTATAACACGAAATTAGGAAAAATGAAGGCACCGAAGGTTATTCGGTGCTTTTTATATTTTATAATATAAAAATAAAAATCCCAACCGTATTCAGGTTGGGATTTTTAATCTAATTTTTAAGCTCTGCAACGGAGCGGGAATTCTGCCACCACGATTTATCATAGTTGCAGGGGATTTCGGATTTAGCTGCATTACAGGACCGTTACCAAGCAAAACCGCCAAAAATCCAGTTCCTCGCCGTCTTTAAGTCCGATAGCCGGAATCAGTCTAACTGCAGTTGTTTTTTTGAATTTACCATTCCGATTGCCGCTTCATCCGCTATTATCGCTGAGATAACTTCGCTTGTTGTATCTCCCCGGAACGACAATCATATCGAGTCCGACTGAGCAAACGGCTGTCATTGCTTCAAGTTTTTTCAATAGAGAGAGCCTGAACGAGCCGCATCAATCATACCGGCATCTTCAGTTACAGGAATAAATGCTCCGGAAAGACCGCCGACAGCGGAAGATGCCATTACACCGCCCTTTTTAACCGCATCGTTAAGCATTGCGAGTGCTGCTGTAGTTCCGTGAGCACCGCATTGTTCAAGACCGATCTCTTCAAGTATATGTGCCACTGAGTCGCCGACAGCAGGTGTAGGGGCGAGAGATAAGTCGATAATACCGAACGGCACACCCAGTCTTTTGGAAGCCTCAGAACCTACGAGCTGTCCCATACGAGTGATTTTAAATGCCGTCTTTTTGATTACATCTGCAATTTCTGAAAGGCTTGCATCTTTCGGCATTTTTTGCAAGTGCACTGCGAACTACACCGGGGCCTGATACGCCGACATTTATCACGCAGTCAGCTTCACCGACACCGTGGAAAGCGCCTGCCATGAAAGGGTTGTCCTCGGGTGCATTGCAAAAACAACGAGTTTTGCCGCACCGATACACTGACGATCTGCGGTGTTTTCAGCCGCTTTTTCGTACGATTTGTCCCATTATTTTTTTACTGCGTCCATATTGATACCGGCTTTGGTGGAGCCGACATTCACAGATGAACATACAAAATCTGTAACTGCAAGTGCTTCCGGTATGGAGTTTATTAAATCCAAATCTCCCGGTGAAAAGCCTTTGTGAACAAGTGCGGAGTATCCGCCGATAAAAGTTCACTCCGATTTTTCGCAACTTTGTCAAGCGTTAGGGCGTATTTAACAGGATCTCCGCCGGAAACACCCAGTAACATAGAAATCGGTGTAACGGAAATTCTTTTGTTTACAATAGGAATATCGTATTTCTTCTCAATTTCTTCTCCGGTCTTAACTAAATCTTTGGCATATCTATAAATTTTATCTTCTATTTTTGCATGACTTGTCAATATCCGCATCTGCGCAATCGAGGAGAGAAATCTCCCATAGTGATAGTACGAATATCGAGATTTTCGTCCTCTATCATTCGAATGGTTTCGAATATATCATTAGTATTTATCACTGCTTCCTCCTAAATTCTGTGCATAGAATTAAATATATCCTCGTGCATTACATGTATTGTCATTTCGCTAAGAGTGGTTGTCAAATCCTTTCTAAGCTCATCCAAATCGCACGTAAGCTCGGAAATTTCAACAATCATAATCATAGCAAAGTAACCTTTGTAAAACGGTTTGTGAAACCTCTATAACGCTTTGCGTTTGCATTTGCACAAATACTGCTTGTTTTGGCGAGTATACCGACCATGTCTTTACCAACAACTGATATAACAGCTCTCATATTATTCCTCCCAGAAATACTCTAAATATCCTTATATTCTACCACATTATATACATAATCCGCAAGAGCGTTATTTAAAGAAAAGCGAATTGAAATGGCAGGGTATTTCTCCTTGAAATAAGTCTTATTTACACCGCAATTTCCTATCATATTTGAAAACGAAAAAGAATTTGATTCAAAAATGAAATTTATTAAATGAAGAGTCGGATAATTTTAAAAAGCAGTTGTTTTTTTCCAATGCTTCTTTCGCAATTTCTCCCTCGACGAGTTGTCTGAACGCGGGGTGGTAGCTGCCGATAGCATTATCCTGACAAATTAAATCAGTACTTTTAAGTCCGACTCTCATAATTTTTGATATCGGCGGCGGCAAGTATCTTGTACATTTCTTTTGGTAATGTCAACAGCTTCGGCTTCAGGTATAGGGTGGTATATACCTTTTTGGTACATTTCAAAAAGCTCGGTATCATCTAGGACTAAAGTGGGGGTACAGTCTTGCCAGTTGAGGCTTTTAGTGTTGCTGCTTTCTGCGCAGATTTTTATACATTTTTTTCTTTGTTGTCGCACGGCAGTCCAATCATAAGTTGTATACCGAGAGTAAAACCGTATTCTTTAATAAGATTACAGGCATTGTAAATATCTTCGACGCTATGCCCTCGTTTTTGAAGCGATTAGAACATCACGGTCAAAGGATTGGACACCGAGTTCAATCACGGAAACTTCAAATTTTTGAGATTTTCAAGAATTTCTCTATTTATGTAGTCGGGCCTTGTAGACATATGAATTTTATCTATTTTTTTCTGTTTTGCTTGAATTTAAGCGCTTCGGAAAGGTAAGCGCTTTGAGTTTCAATAGGGAGTCCTGTAAAACTTCCTCCGAAAAATGCAAGCTCTACGGTTTTGGTTATATTTCTGTCTATCGTAGATAAATAAGTTTCTATTGTATTTTTTTAATTGCGCACGGAGGCGTTGCGTCGGCTTTTAGCGGTGATTTTTTGATTGCAAAACACGCAGTCGTTTTGGCAGCCTTCGTGCGGTATGAATATTGGTATAATTGCATGAGTTTTTCAAGGGGTTTCCTCCTCTATGACAGAACCGATATCGGTAAGCGGAAATTCGGGGAAATATTTTATTTCAAGACCTGAAGTTTTCACAAAGTCGCAAAATATCGTTAAAATTAGGATGTGCGCAAAGGTTGCCGTGAAAGACAAAGAAATTGCCGACTTTCCCTGATGCACCGCCGATAAAAACCATACGGAAATTTTTGGAAGCTCTACATATTTAGGTTCAATTAAAAAGTAAATTTATATCAGGTGCATATGATTTTTAACGCATCAAATATCCCTCTGTCAGATGTAATAGCGTGTTTTTTTCATCCAAAACAGCGATGTTGCATTTAGTATATCCCTGCTTGACATTTACCTTTATCAAATTCAGCTCGTCTATTTTTCTGCATAAGGTCGAAAGCTGTGTGCTGCAAGTTGTGTACGAAGTATTTGCCAATGCGCACGGCATTATATCCGATATCAAAAGGATAGGGGGATGCGGGAGAATGTAAAGCGTGGTAAACAAAAAGAACCGTCATGCGCAAGTGAGCACATATAAAATGTCGGCGTGCGCACGAATAGGTTCTTCTACATTTTTATTACCGTGTATTAAGTTGAGATGACAGTTTTGCTGCGTCAGCCAAGTTAGAAGCAAAGGGGTGTGCATTTTTCTGATAAGTGAATTGTTTTCATATTATTTTTCTTAATTTCTCAATAGCTTCTTTGAAGTCGCAAGGCGGCTCGCATGTGAGCTCCAAGGATTTGTGTGTTATAGGATGTAGGAAGCTAAGACCCTACGGCATGTAATGCCCTGTCTTTTTTATAATTTCGGGTTCTGCGCAAGCGTAGAGTTCGTCAGAAAGAAGCGGATACCCGATATGCGACATATGTACTCTAATTTGGTGAGTCCTGCCTGTTTCGAGTAAGAGCTTTACAAGAGTATGTTTTTCGAACCGTTCGAGCACTTCATAATGAGTTACGGACGGGGCACGGTTTTCCATTACAGCTCGTTTTACCGAGTCGGGATCCGGTCGTCCGATAGGTAAATCTATTACACCTGTATTTTTCGGGAATAACGCCGGAAACGATAGCGAGATATGTTTTGGAAACATTTCCTGCCTTCATATTTTTTTCGTAAATTCGTCTTGCGCATATGAATTTTTTCCAATTATGAGTAGACCTGTGGTATCCATATCTATGCGATTGATAAAGCGAATTTTAAATTCCTTCTTGTGCGCACGCATATAAAACATTATGCCGTTAGCCATGGTATGCATAGGATGACCTTTAGTTGGGTGAACTACATATCCCTGCAGGTTTATTTATGACAAGTAAATCTGCATCCTCGTATACGACTTCAAATGGAATTTCCTCAGGCTCAAAGTCGCTTGATTCAGAGGGCAGGCATATTGATATTACATCGCCGAGATTGGCTTTTTATACATTTTTTTCGTGTTTGCCGTTTACAAGGGCAAGACCTTCGCGTTTGATTTTTACTGCGAAAGCGCGAGGAAAAACACAAAGTTTTGTTTTAAAAAGTTCAAAATATTGTTTTTCCTATCTCATCTTCGGTAACTATGTGCGTAAATTTTTTGTACAGCCATTATAAGAACTTACTTTTTACCCTTCCCCAAAAATCGTATTCATCCATAGCAAAGCAATTTGATAACTTTTTCAGAAAAACGAATTTCAATTTTATTTATGTCATCGAAGTATAATGCGAGATTATCTGCGCTTATACGCACAGGCTGTGTAACATCCGCTTTCGGTATTACTTCGAGGGACATGGAAACAGGCAGCATCAAAGAAGATGTAAATGAGCGATAAGCTGTTGTATTCATAGGCGCGATAGGGGTGAGCTGCATAAGCTGTATCCTCGGATCAACGATTGAGCCTCCAAGCGAATAATTGTAGGCGGTACTTCCGGAAGGAGTTGCAACAAGTATACCGTCGCCGCTAAACTTTTGTATGAAGCTGCTTCCTATGGAAACATCGAGGTGAATAGGATGCGACAGCTCACCTCTAACGACTATTTCGTTTAGGGCATGTAATTGTTTCGGCTTTGCCGTTCTTTCTGCTTACGAGTGCCTCAACCGTAGAAAGCTCCAAAACTTCGTAAGTGTTATTTTGAAAGTTGAGTATGAAGTCGGAAAGCTGATCTGCGCGTAATTCCTGATAAAAACCTAAATGCCCCGTGTTTATACCGATAAACGGTGCATCAGGAAAAAATCGAATTTGTGGATAGCTTCGAGAAATGTTCCGTCGCCGCCTATACAAACAATCAAAAGATGAATCAGGTGTTAGAGTATCTGAAACCTCAAAGCCGGAATCAAGTAATTTTTTTGTCAGGACTTCTTTTTGTTTTTGATAGAGTCTGCGGTAGTATTGTTGTGTATTGTAATTAGCTTTTTGCATATTTTTCTCCTTTTGCCGTTATGAAAGGGCTTCAAGTTCGTTCACAAGTTCCGTAAATTTATCCATAGCAAGTTTTATAGGTTCGGTGCTTCCCATATCTACGCCTGCAATTTTTTTAGAAGTTCAACAGGGTAGTCGGATTCGCCGGTAGTCAGGAATTTCAAATAATTGTCGCGAGCATGCGCACCTTCCGTCAGTATTTTTGAGAGATAGCGGTAGCGGCGCTGTAACGGTGGCGTACTGATAAACATAAAACGCATTGTAAAAATGAGGAATTCTTGACCATTCATAGCGTATGAAATCGTCGTAAACGACACCGTTTCCAAAAATATTTTTTTATTTAATTTTTCGTATTCATCACATAGGAATTGAGCGGTAAGACTTTCGCCGCGTTCGACAGCCCTCGTGAGTTAGCAGCTCGAATTCTGCGAACATGGTCTGTCTAAACAGTGTAGTTCGGAATTCTTCTATATGTAGTGCAATTAAATATTTCTTAAAATCAGGATCGGCAGCATTTTTGAGCAAGTGGTTAATAAGTAAGGATCTCGTTTACCGTTGATGCGACCTCTGCCGTAAAAATGGAGTGCCCGCCATATACAAAAGGTTGCGCAGCTCTTGTATAAAGAGAGTGCATCGAATGTCCCATTTCGTGAACTAAAGTAAACACATCCTTGAGCATATTTGAAAAATTTAAAAGTATAAACGGTTTGCTGTCATAGCTTCCAAAGCTGTAGGCACCGCTGGTTTTACCAGTATTTTCATATACATCTATCCAGCCCGAGTTAACACCGCATGTCAGTTTTTCTATGTAATCGTTACCAAGCGGAGCGAGAGCTTCCTTCATTAGTTTTACAGCGTCTTCATATGTGTAATTTACATTTGGCAACTTTACAAGCGGAGCGTAAACATCGTACATGTGAAGCGCATCAACGCCGAGATTCTTTTTCGAAGGTCCATATATTTGTACATGGTAGGGAGTGTTTCGTTTACGATTTTTGATTAAATTGGTGTAAACGGAAACGGGAATATTATCTCCGCAAAAGCGATGCTATAAGAGAACTTTCGTATTTTCTGATTTTTGCACTCACCGCATCGAGTTTTTGTGTTGTAGTTGTAGGTTGTAGCTATCGTATTGATATGGTTCTTATAAGCGGTATACATAGCTTCATATGCGTTTTTCTAAGCATTCTGTCGTCCGATTCCATATATAGTTTATGAAATTACCGTGGCTTTAGAGGATGCAAAATGTCGTTTGAATCCTTGATTTCACCGAAAGACAGATCAGCGTTGTTGAGCATGGTGAATATATCGTTGGTAGAAGATGTTACTTCGCTCATATTTGCGAGCAGATTTTTCTTCAGCTTCGGATAGTCGTGAGCTTTTTCGGCAAATATTGATTTTAAGAGATGCTCATAAAATTTTTTTAAATCGGGTTCTTCAGTTAAAAATTTTTCAATATTTTCATAGGAAGCAGATAGAAGCTCAGGTGTAAAAAACGACAGATTGGCAGATATTTTCGCAAGCAAAGAGTGGCACTTGTCTGCCATAGCTTGATACGTATCTACGGTATTATCTTCGTCGCGTTTCATGCGTGCAAAAACATAGACCTTTTCTGCGATTTGCCAAATTTTATCTTTTTCCTGCAATGCCGATAGCAATGTCTTGGCATCTTTGGTAAGAGCACCTTGATATTTTTTGTAGTCATCCGATAGATTGATAGCCTTCTCATAATCTGCTTCCCAAGCAGAGTTACTTGAAAACATGCTTTCTATATCCCATTTGAATTGATTTTCTATTTCGTCGCGATTTTTAAGTTTTTTGTCCATTACGGTATCCTTTCATTTGAATAGTTGTTTTTACTATAGTTAAACTAAAAATCTCACATAATATGAGATTTTTCAGCCTGCTGTATTTAACGAGGAGAAAGCTCTAATGTATGAGCAGATCATCTTCTCGCATGGCGGAAGTAAAAATTTTGCTCATTTTTGCGTTTCTTCTGATATCTTAGAAATGATATAAGTTTATCATAATAGTTTGAAAATTTCAAGACGGATTTTACCGTCTGATAATTGGATAACTGAATAAAATTCCGTAATTCATATCAAAAATTATTATGAAATGAAAAATTGTGGTAAAATAATATATGACAGATGTCAAGTTTTTATATGAGGAGGAAAGAAATATGGCAGACGGAAAATTTACAAAGGCGATAGTTAGAAAGCCTTGCAGAGCAATGCTGGACGGTATAACCAATTATTTTTGCAGAGGGTAAACCCGTTTATGAAAAATGCGCTGAAACAACACGAAAAATATGTTGAGGCATTGAAAGAACTTGGACTTGATGTGCTTGTACTTGAGCCTCTCGAAGAATATCCCGATTCGTGCTTCGTAGAAGATCCTGCGGTTGTAATGGAGCATTGTGCGATAATTACAAATCCGGCAAGAGAATCGAGAAACGGAGAAAAAAATCACATTCTTCCTGCAATCAAGAAGTTTTATGACGAGGATAAAATATTCTATATACAGGCTCCCGGCACGATGGAAGGTGGAGATGTAATGAGAGTAGGCAACCATTTTTTATATAGGTATGTCGGATCGAACAAACGAGGAAGCTGCAAGACAGTTTAACGAGATTGTTACAAAAATTCGCTATACTTCTTCGACAGTTCCCGTAACGGAAGGTCTTCACCTAAAAAGATTTTTGCAATATATCTTGAAAACAACAATCTACTTGTTACCGAGATTATGAACGAAATCCCTGAATTTAAAAGATTTCAACAGATATATTATAGAACCGGAGGAAGTATATGCTATAAACAGCTTATATATCAACGGTACGGTAATAGTTCCCTGAGGGTTATCCTAAAACGCAGAAGCTGATTGAGGATTTGGGATATCCGATTAAGCTGGTGGATTCGGGAGAATATAGAAAAATAGACGGCAGCTTGACTTGTTTGTCGCTTAGGTTTTTAGAAATAAAAATACCGCAATCCGAAAATAAAAAGGTTGCGGTATTTTAGATTTAGAATTTGCTGGCAAGCTCGACGGTTCGACAGACTCCGTCGGTATTTTTGTATCTCGCCCGCAGAGTATACGCCTGTTACAAAGTACACTGCCTTTATATCGCCAGTTCAATATCTCAAACATCAGTTTGAAAGAGGTTAAAAAGACCTGCATATATGGAGGCGTCGTGCTCCTCGCAGCATGAGATGAGCGCACATTCTTTATTCGATAAGTCCTTTTGCGTAACATAAAAAAAGAAAAGAATTTATCTATTACCGCCTTGAGCGCTGAAGGCATGGAAAACCAGTAGAGCGGTGTAATAAATACGACAGCATCAGCTTTTTTTCAACTTCGGGCGCAAGTAAATTAAAATCGTCGTCAAATGAGCAGGCTTTTCCTGTGGAAAAACAAGTTTCACATGCGTGGCATATACCTACATTCATAAATGATGCGTCGAATCTTACGACATCGTGTCCGTTATTTGTTACGGTTTTTATAAATTCTTCTGTAAGTGTAAAAGTGTTTCCGTCTTTTCTGGGACTTCCTGTAATTATCAATATTCTTTTTCTCATAGCTTGCCTCCTTTTATTGTTTTTTTCCATTATAACAAATACAATAGAATATTGCCAGTTTATTTTTTTATATCAAAACGGGTTTTGACTAAAGTATATGAATAAGGGTATAATCAAGTAAATATATAATTTTTGAGGAAAAATATGAACGATAGAATAGATATAAGAGCATTTTATCTAGGACTTGATGAAATGTTTAAAAAAAGGCGGTAGTGCGGAAATACGCAGCTATATGAAAGACTGGCTTTAGGGAAGCGGAATTGAAAAAAACGATATAGGCGGAATAATTGCGGTGAGCAATGAGCTTTAGCGGACTTTTGCAGAGCAATGGGAGAAAATTCGGAAGCAAAAGAGCTTTTATATTTCCGTTCTTGAAAAAAATTAGAACTGATAGGTATGAAAAATACGGAAAACTATGCTGTAGCTCTAATAAATATGGGAGATGTATATGTTTATTCCGGCGAACACAAGGCAGCACTCGACATATTCCTGCGTGCAAAAATACTCGAAGATTATAAGCTGAACGGCGATTACAGAATGGCTGCATTATGCAACAATATCAGCATGATATATAGAGAAGAAGGAAAATTTTCAGAAGCGGAGGAAGCACTTGATATTGCGTTTAACATTATCAAGGGACTTCCTGAATGTGAGAGGAGAACTTGCTACGACATATGTCAATTTGGGTGAGCTTCAAGTTAGGCAAAAATAAGCTGGTTATGGCAAGAGAGAGCTTCCTCGAAGCTATCAAGATATACGAAGAAAGCACAAACGGGAGGGATGTGCATTATTCGTCTGCTTGTGCCGGAATGGGAGAGGTTTGTTTTTTTAAAGGCGAACTTGCCGAAGCGGCAAAATTGGTATCAAAAGGCACTGGAACTTATAGAGCGTGATTTTTGGAATAACCGATTACTATAAACTGGTCGAAAACAACTTGAAAAAAAGTGAAAAATGCTATGTAATTCTTTTCGTAGCTTAGATAGGAGGGCAATATGAAAGGCCTTGAAATTTCAAAAAGCGTATGCACAGGAGTATGGAATCCCTATGCTTTCTGACAAATTCTATCAATATATGAATAAAGTTGCAGTGGGACTTGTAGGCGAGGGCTCAGAGTGCTTCGGATTTGATGATCAATTTTCGCAAGACCACGATTTCGGTGCCGGATTTTTGCATATGGCTACCGGAGGAAGAGTATAGTAAAATAGGTGCGCAACTGCAAAACGCATACAATGAACTACCGAAGAATTATATGGGCTACGAAAGAAAAAGCACTTATCACGGAGCGGACAGAGTAGGCGTGATTTCAATACAGCACTTTTTATAGTAGATATATAGGACTTGATCAGTGCTCCGCGAGACAATATGGAATGGCTCAGAATACCTGAAACATTTCTTGCTACTGCTACGAACGGACAGGTGTTTTTGGACAATTTGGGTAAGTTCTCGGATATACGAAGCACATTGCTTGGATTTTATCCGAAAGATGTAGTTAAAAAGAAAATAGCGGCACGACTTGCAGTTATGGCACAGTCAGGACAGTACAACTATATGCGAAGCATAAACAGGGGAAGCAATGAGGCTGCATATATGGCTTGCAACGAGTTCGTGAAAGCCGCCTTATCAACTATATACTTAATAAATGAGCATTATATGCCCTTTTTATAAGTGGTCGTTCAAGGGACTTGAAAAATTGACAAAGCTAAAAGGAGCGGCATCAAAATTATCAGGTCTTATCGGAATTTGTGATAATTTAGAAAAATGCAGCACGAAAGCAGCAGATTATAGATGAAATTTGTAATGAAAATAGTATGTGAGTTGAATTTACAAGGATTTACAAGAACAACCGATACATTTTTAGAAACTCACGGACTCGAAATCATGGATACTATTGAGGATTCCAGATTAAGGAATATGCATATTATGCTCGATGCAAGATGAGGGTGATATAATGAGAAGCGAAATCAAAATAAACAACACCGAAAAAGACGGACTCATAAACAATATTATCGAAACGGAGTGGTTCTTTTTGATAATGTTAATAATACAGGTGGCAGAGCTTGGTGCCAAGATGACGAGTGGACTTTTTATGTAAATAGATACAGTCAATTCAATCCTTTTTAGTGTTGAAACTTTGGAAAGTTACAAAGGAGATTTGGATTTGGCACTTTCCGAGGGGAGGAATGTAATCACAGAAAAATATGCATATATGATGGAATTTACGGATTTCGAATATTATCAAAAAGTATCTGAAAGATAATATTCCTAAGGTTTCTGCAGAAAAAGAGCAACTTGTAAATCTAATAGCGGATATTTTTGGTGGAAGAGGAAAAGAAATTGAAGTAGAGTACCCGCTGTTTTTCATCAAAGGGAAGAAAAATCGAAGGAGATTCTGAATACGCTACATTTAGGGTATATGCAGTAGGAGAACTCAAAACTTATTCTACAAAAACACTTGTGCTATATTTTGCTGATTTAGCGAAAGCTGCAAAAGGAAAACAGGAATATTTCAAAGGAAATCCATGAAATGACAGCGAGGTTTTTACGGTTACAAAAATATGGAGGACGCGGAAAACAAAATAAAATAGACAACTTATTGGAGACTTATGCTATGGATTTAGAAAAGGGTAATAAACTTTATTCAATAGGAGAAGATAGGAAATTTGCGATATTTCAAAAAGCGCTTCGATTTTTACGATAAAAATAGGCATTATTTCACCGACACACATATCGCAGACAAACGGATATAGATATTATAGCAATGATATTTTTGTATTTCGTTCCTATAATCAGATATTTTTAAACAGATGGGCTTTAAGCTGGAAGAAATGAAAGCGTTTTTTTGGACAGCAGCTCGTATGATGTTTGTGAGAGAGGGTTTCGCAGCAAGCTCGCGGAACTAAAAAGCAAGGAAGAAGAAATACGGATTTCGTATACTTCTGTAAGAGATTGGTACAATTTGATACTGGAAGCCGAAAGTGTGTTGCAAAAATAAAAGCAGGGGAAGTATCGGTAAAGTTTATCCAACCGCTTACAGCATGTTATTTAGAGCAGGATTTCTCATATGATTACCAACAAACAATTATAAATATTCCGTGGACAAATTATCTTAAATCTATAGATGCGGAGATAACGGGAGCGGTTATTGTCGAGTATGCAAGTGCAAAAAGACAAAATGGCAAAAACCTGTAAAGTATCGAATTTTACAAAAATATCAGGCCTCTTGCGGATGTACCCGTGATGAGCATCTGGGGAGATATGGCAGCATGTTGTTACCACATCGGAAATCATGAAGATATAAATAGGACATACGAAAAGAATATACGAGTGGGCAGAGCTGAACGGATATGAATGTGGCGAAAAATCGGTAGAAAGATATGTTACGGATTATTGGACTATTAGAAACCCTAATGTATTTGTTACAGAAATATCAGTCAATGTAAAAGAAAAAGACAAGGGTAGGCAAAAACAATACCCTATAGGGGAAATGTTTTTGCCCTCGTCAAAATCTACAAATAAATAACATATAAATAAAAACCCGCAAAAATACTTGTTTGCGGGTTTTCGTAATTTCTATAAAAAAACATGAGATGTTATGTGCATTTTCGGGTATAATTCGTTATATATTATATATCATATATCATTTTAAAATAACAAATATAGAGGCTATTCATTATCTCACTTTTTGTATTAACTTGCTATATAAATTATTTTTTTAAAAAGATTGTTGACATTCCTCTATAGAGTATCGGTTATTATTATAGTATATTATGATGATATAGTTATAATCATTACTATAGTCAATTATTTAACAATGATTGGCAAAGAAAATGGAGGAATAATTTCTATGAGCGAAATTAACAACACAGCTGCGCTGGAAGCCAGAAAGCAGATGGCGCTTGCGTTCAGAAAAAGGTATTTTTTATTGCTTTTACTTTCAGGATTCCTTTATGGAGGTTACACCGCATTTCTTACTCAAGGAATGGCATCGGGTGTATGGGCAGGTTGGTATGGAGCAAAGAGCGGACTTACAGCGTTTGCGGTAGTTTACATACTTTCTGCAGTCGGAGCTGCCGTAAATGATATATGCTCGGCAATCTGGTCGCTGTTTTATGCAGGACTTATCGGCAGACTTGGGGATTTCGCGAGAGCATTACAGACAAAACCGGGAAAGATTTTGATAGTTGCAGCCATTATCGGCGGGCCTTTGGCATCAACTTGCTATGTAATAGGACTTCAAAATGGCAGGTTCTATAATAGTTCCCATAGCTGCACTTAATGCGGCAATAGGCGCAATCATAGGTAGATTCCTCTACAAGCAGAAGCTCACAGGCGGTATGATAGGCGGTATACTTATTTGTTTTGCAGCGGCTGTAATCATAGGTCTGTTCGGATATGGAATTCTGAGGACGGAATTGCAGGAATAGTCGGAAATATGAGCGGTGAAGCTGCACTCGGTATGGCAGCGGCGTTCCTTGCAGCACTCGGCTGGGGGTATTGAGGGTGCAGTTGGCGGATATGCTTGCTGTATGGTAGATACGGAGGTTGCTATTTGTATCAGACAGGTTACGTCAGGTATAGTGAACGCAGTAGTACTTTGTTCGCTTCTTTCGATAATCGGAGGAGAGAGCATAGGAGCCGGAATTACACTGGTAGGACAGGCTCTTACGGACTGCACCGTCAGTTTGGATGTTCTTCGTTGCAGGTATATTTGCATCGTGGTCGTTTAAATTCTGGTACAAAGGAGCGTCTATGTGCGGAGCTGCTTTTAGGTATGGGTTGCAACGGTACATACGCATTCTGGGGACCCTGCTTATTGCCTTGTTATTTGTGGCTTGATTTTCAAAGGCGACGGATTCATGCTTGCATGGCCTGCATGGGTGGGAGCGCTTATAATGGTAGGTGGTATATTACTTCTTGCTATTTCCCAGGATAGAGCTAATAAGGCACAATAAATAAGGAGGGCGAAGGAATATGAGAACATTATTTGCAGCTATGCTGAAGAATTTTTTCAGAGAATGTAGACAAGGATTTAAGCAGAGCGGATGTACAGGAAGCACTTAAAGATACATATAGCGGATTTAAAGCGTTCAAGGACCATGCTATGGACGAGGCGCTCATGACTGCTTGCTCAAATGCAATCATTCACGAGAGTAAATATGAACTCGATAAAAAAACGGGAAACTGATAATTTATTACGCTTGCACAAAAGATGAAGCGGCAGTAATTGACAGTTACCTTCAATAGTTGAAAGGAGAATTTTGACATGAGATACTATGCGGAAGAAGCACTGGGGTTACTTGAGACAGTAGGCATGGTTCCCGCACTTGATGCTTGCGACAAAATGTTAAAAGCGGCGGATGTTGAACTGATTTCATACGAAAATGTGGGTTCAACTTTAGTTACAATCATGATAAAAGGTGATGTAGCTGCCGTAACGGCTGCGATTAAAGCGGGAGCAGAGGCGGCAAGTGCGATAGGCAAATTGACGGCAACACAGGTTATCCCAAGACCTATTAAGCTGATTGGCGATATCGTATCCATATACGATATTGACGAAATGTAAGAAAGGAGATACTAAGCATGGCAAAAGGAGCAGAAGCGTTAGGGACTGGTAGAAACTTACGGTATAGTGTTTGTAATTTATGCGGCGGATGCGATGGTAAAGGCGGCGGATGTTGAGCTTATAGGTTTTGAGAATACGGCATCGGGCTATATCTCCGTTCTTGTAGAAGGCGATGTAGGAGCGTGTAAAAACAGCAGTTGAAGCCGGAGTAAAAAGCGGTTCAGGAAATGGGAACGGAGCCGTACAGCTATGTTGTTATAGCAAGACCGCACGAAGCATTAAGAAAAAAATAACAGCCCTTTATAAGGTTGACAAATTATTACCTTACAAGACACAAGAGTAAAAAGTAAGGAGCAAAGGAGAGAGGCAAATGAATATGAAAAATTATCGATAATGATTTGCTCTCCGTTCAGGAAGCTCGTATATTAGTGGAAAATGCGAGGGAAGCGCAAAAACAACTTGCGACATTTCCACAGGAAAAGCTGAATGAAATCGTAGATAAAGTGGCGAGCACCGCATCAAAGCACGCCAGAGAATTAGCGGAGATGTCTTGCGATGAAACCGATTATGGAACATGGCGGGATAAATACATCAAAAATCGTTTCGTTTGTGATTATTTACCTACACAAATTCGAGATATGAAATGCGTCGGAATCATACAAAAGGACGAAACAAAAAAGATTATGGATGTCGGGGTTCCGCTCGGTGTAATAGTAGGACTTTGTCCGGCTACAAGTCCGGTGTCTACTACTATATATAACACACTGATTGCTATAAAGTCGGGAAATGCGATAGTTTTTTTCGCCTCATCCGAGAGCTAGGAAAACAGTGTCAAGACTGCTTGATATTCTGATAAGTGCAGGGCAGGGAGAGCGGATTGCCTGAAGGGGCGCTTTCGTATCTGCACACGGTAACACCGGCAGGGGCGGCAGAGATGATGAATCACAAGTTTACATCTTTGATACTGAACACAGGAGTACCGGGTATGCTAAAAGAAGCATATAGTACCGGAAAACCGGTGATTTACGGAGGAAACGGAAACGGTCCTGCATTTATCGAACGAACTGCAAATATTCGTCAAGCTGTACGCGACATAATAACAAGCAAAACTTTCGATAACGGTGTAGTATCGGCGGCGGAGCAAGCGATTGTAGTTGACAGCTGCGTGGCAGATGAAGTGAAGCGCGAGCTTGAAAATAACGGCGGTTATTTTATGAGCGAGGATGAAGCGGCTAAATTGGCAAGCATTTTGTATTATCAAAACGGAGAAGCAAATTCGGAAACCGTAGGTAAAAAGTGCAATATATTTGGCAAAGAAAGCCGGATTTACCGTACCGCCCGCGACTAAAAGTGCTTTTATCGCCGCAAAAATATGTATCGGAAAGCAATCCGTATTCGAGAGAGAAACTATGTCCGGTACTTGCTTATTACATCGAAGAAGACTGGACGCACGCCTGTGAAAAGTGTATAGAACTGCTTGTTTCGGAAAACAAAGGACATACGCTTGTTATCCACTCAAATGACGAAGAAGTAATCAAACAATTCGCACTGAAAAACCCGGTGGGAAGAATGCTCGTAAATACTCCGGCGGTATTCGGAAGTATGGGGGCGACTACAAATCTTTTTTCCGGCGATGACACTTGGCAGCGGTCTAAGAGGAAAAAGGAATGACTTCCGATAATGTATCGCCTATGAACCTAGTGTATATAAGAAAAAGTAGGATACGGTGTCAGAAGAATAGAACAGATGGGCATTGGAGCCAATGAAAGTGCCGATATCAACATTTCAGGTATTAAGAATACCAACTTGAATGAAGAAGAGCTTAAAAATATGTGAAATGTTGTTAGAAGTTATATCAAAAATAAATAGAAAAAGAGGTAAGTAGTTTTGGATATTCGTGATTTTTTTCAAACAAACTCGCAGAGGCAACTCAAAACATGTCTCCGGAAGAAAGAGAATCTTTAATGAAGATGTTTCAGTCAGTTGCAGGAGATATTGCAAAACATTCCGACAAGCTCGGTCAGCGATAAACCCATATATTATTCATCAACAGCAGCAGCTACTACGCAAGTAGATGCTGACGGTGTGCCATTAGGACCGACACAGCGTATAGTAAATTTGAAGGCGAACTTTTTGAAGCAAGTGCCTTCGATCACCACTTATAGAGCTCGTGCGGTAACACAGATAACGAAAAGAAAATCCGGGAATGCCTCCGATACTTCTTCGTGCAAAGTGTTTCAGATATTGCTGCGAAACGGCACCGCTTGTAATTCAGGATGACGAGCTGATTGTAGGTGCACCGAATGGATCTCCTAGAGCAGGTGCGTTTTCCCCTGATATTGCTTGGAGATGGATGGTAGACGAGATAGATACTATCGGAACGCGTGATCAGGATCCGTTCTATATCTCAGAAGAAGATAAGAGGATAATGAGAGAGAACTGTTCCCATACTGGAAAGGTAAATCGGTTGACGAATATTGCGAAAGCCAATATCGTGAGGCCGGAGTTTGGGAGCTTTCGGGCGAATCGTTCGTTTCAGACTGCTCGTACCATGCAGTAAACGGTGGTGGGGACTCGAACCCGGGATACGATGTAATCCTTATGAAAAAGGGTATGCTTGATATCCAGCAGGAAGCAAAAGATCATCTCGCAAAACTCGATTACGAAAATCCGGATGACCTTGAAAAAATATATTTCTACAAGGCTTGCATAGAAACTACAGAAGGTGTTATGGCATATGCAAGAAGAATGTCGCAGTATGCGGCTGAGCTTGCGGCAAAAGAGACAAATCCAAAGAGAAAAGAAGAACTTATTAAAATTTCAGAGGTAAATGCCCGAGTTCCTGCACACAAACCGGAAACTTTCTGGGAGGCAATTCAGTCGGTATTTACAGTAGAGTCGCTTCTTCCTGTTGAAGAAAACCAGACAGGTATGTCCATAGGAAGAGTTGACCAGTATATGTATCCATATTACAAAGCGGATATAGATTCGGGAAGAATAAACAATTACCTTGCATTTGAGCTTGCAAGCTGTATGCTTGTAAAAATGTCTGAAATGATGTGGGTAACAAGCGAAGGCGGCTCAAAATTCTTCGCAGGCTATCAGCCGTTTGTAAATATGTGCGTAGGCGGACTTACAAGAGACGGAAGAGATGCTACAAACGAACTCACTTATCTATTGATGGATGCTGTAAGACATACAAAGATTTATCAGCCGTCGCTTGCTTGCAGAATTAACAACAAATCACCGCAAAAGTACATGAAAAAAATCGTTGATGTAATTCGTGCAGGTATGGGATTCCCTGCTTGCCACTTTGACGATACGCATATTAAGATGATGCTTGCTAAGGGAATATCTATAGAAGATTCAAGAGACTATTGCTTGATGGGATGCGTAGAGCCTCAGAACCGGCAGACTTTATCAGTGGACATCTACTGCATATACTCAGTGGCCAATTTGTATAGAACTTGTTCTAAATCATGGAGTACCTTTATGGTATGGCAAGCAGGTTTGCCCAGATCTTGGAGATCTCGATCAGTTCAAAACTTTTGAGCAGTTTGATGCGGCTGTAAAAGAGCAAATTAAGTACATTACAAAGTGGACTGCCGTTGCAACGGTAATTTCACAAAAGAGTACACAGAGATTTAGCTCCAAAACCGCTTATGTCAATCATGTTTGAAGGTTGTATGGAAAAAGGTAAGGATGTATCGGCAGGCGGAGCAATGTATAATTTTGGACCCGGAGTTGTTTGGTCCGGACTTGCTACATATGCGGATGCTATGGCTGCAATCAAAAAGTTGGTATTTGACGACAAGAAATACACTTTGAAGCAGTTAAATGAAGCTCTTGTAGCTGACTTTGTAGGATATGAGCAGATAAAGGCTGATTGTCTTGCAGCACCTAAGTATGGTAACGATGACGACTATGCGGATTTGATTGCTGCAGAGCTTATAAACTTTACAGAATCCGAGCACAGAAAGTACAAGACACTGTACTCCATATTGAGCCACGGTACACTTTCGATTTCAAACAATACACCGTTCGGTCAGATGACAGGTGCTACGGCAGGAGGAAGAGCTGCTTGGACACCACTTTCAGACGGTATTTCACCTACACAGGGTGCAGACTTCAAGGGCCCTACTGCTATCATCAAAAACGATTTCGAAACTCGCAAACGACAATATGAATATAGGTATGGTACACAATTTCAAGCTCATGGCGGGACTTTTGGATACGCCGGAAGGAGAAAACGGTATCATAACACTTCTGCGTACAGCGTGTGCATTCGGTAACGGAGAAATGCAGTTCAACTATATGGACAACAATACTCTTCTTGAAGCGCAAAAGCATCCTGAACAGTATAAGGACTTGGTAGTTCGTGTAGTCGGATACAGTGCGTTCTTTACTGAACTTTGCAAGGATGTACAGGACGAGATTATAAGCAGAACTATGCTTACAAAATTCTAAGAAACGAGCTCCGAAGGATAGGAGATAAATTTACATGAATAACAACGGAACAAAAGATGGCGGAACGTAAAGCCTTCATCTTTAACAAACAAAAATACAATATGTATGATGGTCCCGGCGTTAGAACAATGGTGTTTTTTTCAAAGGTTGTCCGCTTAGGGTGCAAGTGGTGCGCTAATCCGGAAGGACTTCTTAGAAAAATACCAGATAATGTTCACTGCTGCAAATTGCGTAGGATGTCGGGCCTGCGTTCCGGTGTGTCCGCAAGGAATACATAGCTTCAATGAAAGTGGAGAACATATAGTTAACCATGATATTGATTGTATCGGTTGCGGAGAATGTGTGAAGGCGTGCTATTACGCAGCGTTAAAAGTAGCAGGAGAACAGGAAACAATCGAAAACCTGTTTGATTATGTCGAAGAAGATAGAGCTTTTTACGACCAATCGGGTGGAGGGGTTACTCTTGAGGAGGCGAAGCTACAGCGCAGCCCGAAGCAGCTCTCAGTTTGCTTCAAGTTTGTAAACGCGAAGGTATCAATACTGCTATTGAAACATGCGGATATGCACAAAAAGGAAACGATTATGAAGTTGGCTGAATTTGTCGATTTGTTCTTGTTTGATATTAAAAATATCAACTCGGAAAAAAACATCAAGAATTGACAGGTGTCAGAAACGAAGTTATCCTTGAAAATTTGAAAGAACTTTTTGGAACATAGATACAATGTAAAAAATAAGGATGCCTATGCTGAAAGGTTTAAACGACAGCAAAGAAGAAATACAGGGTGTTATAGAATTTCTGATGCCGCACAAGGATGCAAAAAGAATTTCAAAGGAATAGATTTGCTGCCTTACCACAAGCTGGGAGTGAACAAATACAATCAACTGGGGATGGAATATCCAATACAGGGAGATCCAAGCCTTAGTGAAGAGGATTTGGACAGAATTGAAGGCTGGATTAAAGAATATGATTTTTCCGGTTGCGGTTATCAGACACTAGAATTGAAAAGAAAGGTATATGAATGGGAGTAATAAATGATAAAGCGGTAGAGCGTATAATACAGGAGTCGGTTCGGGTAAGCAGGTTACTATTGCACATGTTATTGCTTCTCCAATGAAAAGTATTTACGACAGGCTTGGGATTGACGATCAGGGGAGCGATAGGAATATTGACTTTGACACCTTACGAAACGGCGATAATAGCGGCGGATATTGCAACCAAGACGGCTGACGCTCGAAGTGGGATTTTGGATCGCTTTACGGGTTCGGTGGTTATAACAGGAGATGTTCAAAGTGTTGAAAACAGCACTTACGGCTGTAACGGAAACGCTTTGTAATCTTCTTGAGTTCACTACGGTTCCGGTTACGAGGACATGAGAAAAAAAGAGAATTATGGTCATCGGACCGAGAGGCTGCGGTAAAAAGCGTCTTTGGTAAATGTTTTTAAACAATTATGACGGACCGCTTAGAAAGACTCAGGATACGATATATACCGACAAAACAATAGATGTACCAAGCGCATATATCGAGAATGTCTGGATGTATAAGCATATGATAGCACTTTCGCAAGATGCGTCATGCATGATTTTTGATGCTCGACCAGTCGCGGTGCACGGAAGTTTATTCGCACGGATTTGCAAGAGCTTTTCGATGCCCTGTAATAGGTGTAGTAACAAAGGCTGATGTGAGTCCCGAAAATGAAGATATATGTAAAAGACAGCTTGGCGCTATAGGAGTTAGAGAACCTTATTTTAACATTAACCTTCAAAATAAAGAGGGTATTGAAGAACTGGAAAATTATTTACAATGTCTTACGACTACAAATTGAAAGGAAGTGAGCGCATGAAAAACTGATTTCTGCCAAAAGCGGTAGAAGCTCTGGGGAAACAGGGACAGAAAGTAATATGTATAGATAAAGATACAATAATTACACCGTCGGCGAAGGATGTTGCCGCCGAGTATGGTATTGAATTTAAATCCGGTACATATGAAGCATCAGGTACTTGCACAGAGAATAAGGCTTGTTGTACTAATGATGGCGGCATTGATAGAGAGATTATCTATAATGCGGTAAAAGCACTCGTTGAAAAAGGAATGCTTGGAAGCCTTTTGAGCAAACTTGGTGAAGATGTAGCGTATGTTTCAGAGGGAGATGCAAAATCTCAAACTGGTGCGCAGCAATACGGCGAAGTGGGAAGTACTGGACACAGGAAATCCTGCTGATAAAGTGTTCTACAACGAACTGGTTACAGCAAATGACGGCAGCAAAATGAATGCAGGCTTTATTACAATCGAAAAAGTGCGAATTCCCTTGGGAGTGTGCTTGTCAGGAGCTTTATTATGTGATAGAAGGAACGCTTACAATAGAATCGAATGGAAAAAGTTTATACAGGACATTCGGGAGATTGTTTCTTCTTCCAAAACAGAGCAAAACTGAAATTCGGTTCTCCGGATAAAGTGAAGGCATTTTACGCTACTCACTGATTTTGAAAAATAAAACAGTTACTTGATAAATAAAAATATTATTTTAAAGTAAAGAAATATCAAAAAGGAGGTGCCACAAAAATAATGGGAAATATGGATTATGATTTGAGGTCCGTACAAGAAGCAAGAGATCTGGCAAGACTTGGAAAGATTGCAACTCAGCAAATTGCACATTATAGCGACGAACAAATTGATAAGATTCTTCGCAATATGGTTCGTGTGGCTGAAGCAAATGCGGTTATGCTTGCTCAAATGGCAGTTGAAGAAACGGGCTTTGGTAAGGTAGAAGACAAAACTTACAAAAATCACATGGCTTCAACTATCCTTTATAACGCTATGAAGGATATGAAAACAAACGGAATTATTGGAGAAGATCCTGCAAAGGGAATAATAGAGGTTGCGGATCCGGTTGGACTGCTTATGGGTATAGTGCCGTCGACAAATCCTACATCTACTACTATTTACAAGGCAATGATTGCTATTAAAGCAAGAAACGGAATTGTATTTTTCGCCGCATCCGTCGGCTGCCAAGTGTACGCTCAAAGCTGCACAGCTAATGGCGCAGGCGGCAGTAGAAGCGGGTGCACCGGCAAACATTATAGGCTGCATATCGATGCCGTCGACTGCAGGCTACAGATGAGCTTATGCACTGCGAAGAAGTTAAAATGATAATAGCAACAGGCGGTCCGGGAATGGTTAAAGCTGCTTACAGTGCGGGAAAACCTGCGCTTGGAGTAGGAGCCGGAAATTCACCTGCATATATCGAAAGAACTGCAGATGTTAAGCAAGCTGTTACTAATATCATGGCAAGTAAGACGCTTTGATAACGGTACTATTTGTAGCTTCCGAACAGTCTATAATCTGCGAAGAATGTAATAAAGATGCAGTTATTGCCGAATTTAAGGCACAAGGTGCTTACTTTATGACTGAAGACGAAACGAATAAGGTTTGCAAGCTCTTATTCAAGAACGGTCATACTATGAATGCTAAATTCGTAGGGAAGAACAGCACTCGTAATAGCTGAAGCTGCAGGCATATCCGTTCCGCTAAACACTAGAGTGTTGATTGGAGCGCAAGGAGGAGTAGGCGACGGTTATCCGCTTTTCTTACGAAAAATTGACAAGTGTACTTGCATTTTTATGTTGTAAGAGATTGGCACGAAGCATGCGAGCTTAGTATCAAGCTACTTCAAAACGGTATCGGACATACTATGAGTTTGCATACAAACGATAGAAATATTGTGCTTGAGTTCTCTGTAAAACCGGCTTCAAGAATTTTGGTTAATACAGGAAGCACAATGGGAGGCACCGGAGCAAGCACATCGCTATTCCCGGCGTTTACACTGGGCTGCGGAACTATGGGCGGAAGCTCTGTTTCTGAAAAATGTAGGACCTTTGCAGCTTGTAAATATCAAAAAGTTGCTTACGGAATCAAAAATTGCACAACACTGGCAGTTGACGATCCTACATTTAATCATCCTGAACTTGCAGGGGCAGGAGCAACTACCGGGAAGCTGTATGACAATGTCGAGCTGCGGAAAAACCTATACCGCCGGCACCTACGGTACCGGTTACCGCAAATTGCGGAAGCACTGCGACATATTTATCACCGGCTGAATATCAAAGGGTAACAGCGGAATTACATATGGAACAGGTTGCGGATGCGGTTCCACAAACGCAAATGTACCGTCAGCTTCTGATCAGCCGATAGATACGGCAGAACTTACCAATATGATAAATGCTTTGGTAAGCGCAATGAAAAGGCGAATAATCGCAAAACGATTTTTAAAAATAAATATTATAATTAAAAAGTTTTTCTAGGAGGAAAAAGATGACTAAAGATGCATTAGGAATGATCGAAACAAAAGGTTTGGTAGGTTCAATAGAGGCAGCGGATGCTATGGTAAAGGCTGCGAATGTTTACCTAATCGGTAAAGTGCATGTAGGTGGAGGACTTGTAACTGTAATGGTTAGAGGAGATGTAGGAGCTGTAAAGGCTGCAGTAGATGCAGGAGCAGCTGCGGCAGAAAGAGTTGGAGAACTTGTTTCTGTTCATGTAATTCCAAGACCCTCATGGCGAGGTTGAAACAATTCTTCCCTACTCATGGAGGAGACAAGTAATAGCTTTAGGTTTACTTGAAAAATTAAATTAAAAAGCTCGGTGTCGCGCCGAGCTTTTTAAACATTTTATCTAAAAGTCATTTAGATTTGTGAATTATAGATACATGTTTAACAGTTATAGGAATTATTTGAAGTTGTTTGCATAAAAGTGATTAAATTTAAAAAGCAACATGGTATATACTATAAAGAAAAGAGCTTTGTAACAATATTTTTTTACATAAAAAGTTATTATGCGAGGAGAATTGTATGAAGATTATTACTATAAGTCGTGAATTCGGTTCAGGGGAAGAGAAGTTGGAAAAACGCTCTTTCTGAGCTTCTCGGATTTGATTATTATGATAGTGAAATATTGACGGTTGTTGCGAATCATAGCGGTATGAATCCTGAATATGTCGAAAAACAAATTGGCCAATCACGGTTGGGAGGCATTCCCGCTTACATATAGAGGAACACTGGACTCGATGGATTACGCTAGAGCGGGGGATGTATCATTATTGCTCAAACAAAAAGGATGTCCTTGAGGAAATTGCAAAATTGGGCAAAAGATTGTGTGATAATTGGAAGAAATTCGGATGTCATATTGAAGAAGTATAATCCTTTCAATATTTTTGTGTGTGCAGATATGGAAGCTAAGATTAGGCGATGCATGGAAAGAGAGGCTGAAGACGGTAGCCTAACTGAAAAGAGATTTGGTTAAAAAGATGAAGCAAATTGACAAGCAGCGTGCACAAACCAGAGCTATATTATCGGATCTGCTTGGGGTAAGAGAGAAGCGTATCATTTGATCGTGAATACTACCGATTGGGAGATTAAGGAACTGGTACCGGCGCTTGCAGATTTTACTAATAGTTGGTTTAATAAAGAAAAAAATAATTTTTATTACAAAAATAATGCAAAATATTTCAAAAGGTATGAGATGTTGAAATTTCAACACTAAACGGCAAGACCATACAAAAACTTAACACCAACGCATTATAATTACAGGCTTGACAAATAATTCCTAGCATGGTATAATTAATATCAAATGTGATGGAAAAAAATAATATTTATTAAAATGTAATGGAGGTAAAGAAAATGAAGGCTACAGGAATTGTTAGAAAAGTTGATGATTTAGGTAGAATTGTTATTCCTATCGAATTGAGAAGAACATTGGATATCGAAATAAAAGGATGCAATCGAAATTTTTGTTGACGGGGAGTACATTATGCTCAAAAAAATACGAGCCTACATGTGTATTCTGCGGAAATGCTGCAAATGTAAAGAGAATCGAAGAGAAAAACATTTGTGCTGACTGTATCACTAAAATTAAGAATATTTAATGCGGCAATTTATAAAAATAATAGCTTATTAAAAAAAGGAGGGAACGCAATGAAAAACTATTGCAAAGGTAAATCTAATCTTATCAATAATCGGCGTATGTATAGGTACTACTATTTTTGGTACTTTCTGCTATTACAACTGCAAAATCTTCTAAAAATAAGCTGGATGTTCTCTAAGCGCGGATTACAAAACCGTGAAAGGACAAAATTAGTTAGAAAGATTATTTAGTTCGAAATGTTCGCGTTGAGCGTTTCGGACTATTTTGTTTTATGCGGGAGGGATAAATATGTCTTGCAAAATTTCAAAAAGATTATTATGACAAACTCAATATGAAAAAGCGACTTATCAAATATTTGGTGTATTTTTACTACAGCGTCTTTTGCATTGTTGTTTCTTATTTTTGGGATAGGGTGTTTTCATGTGCCTAATGGCAATGATACAGCACTAAATGAATTTTGTTAATAAAAACTCAAAAAAAACAAAAAAAGTGATTGACAAGTAGGCAAGAGTTTGTTAATATAATATAGCTGTCGCATAGCGACGGCAGAACATCGAAAAACTTCATAGTACGAAAATTGAAGAACAAATCTGTATTTATACAGGTGCATCAATCTAAGATTGGTAAGAATGCGAAAGCATTAAACACATTCAATTCTATTAAAAAAACAATAATTCAAAGGAATTAAAGCTAACGAATTAGCCTAGTGTTTTTCTTAGAGCAAGGCTACAAGACGAAAGTCTTTTAGATACATTAAACAAGAGTTTGATCCTGGCTCAGGAGGAACGCTGGCGGCGTGCCCTAACACATGCAAGTCGAGCGAGAAGTAAATTAACAGAGATTTCGGTCAAAGTAAATTTATGGAAAGCGGCGGACGGGTGAGTAACGCGTAGGCAACCTGCCCCTTTGCACAGGGATAGCCTCGGGAAACCGGGATTAAAACTCTGATAACGCCGAGAAAAACACATGTTTACTCGGTCAAATATTATAGGCAAAGGATGGGCCTGCGTCTGATTAGCTAGTTGGTGAGGTAACGGCTCACCAAGGCGACGATCAGTAGCCGACCTGAGAGGGTAAACGGCCACATTGGAACTGAGACACGGTCCAAACTCCTACGGGAGGCAGCAGTGGGGAATATTGCACAATGGGCGAAAGCCTGATGCAGCAACGCCGCGTGAGCGAGGAAGGCCTTTGGGTCGTAAAGCTCTGTTGAGAGGGAAGAAAAAAATGACGGTACCTCTTGAGGAAGCCCCTGCTAACTCACGTGCCAGCAGCCGCGGTAATACGTGGGGGCGAGCGTTATCCGAATTATTGGGCGTAAAAGAGTGCGTAGGTGGTTATCTAAGCGTGGGGTGAAAGGCAGTGGCTTAACCATTGTAAGCCTTGCGAACTGGATAGCTTGAGTGCAGGAGGGAAAGTGGAATTCCTAGTGTAGCGGTGAAATGCGTAGATATTAGGGAGGAACACCGGTGGCGAAGGCGGCTTTCTGGACTGTAACTGACACTGAGGCACGAAAGCGTGGGTAGCAAACAGGATTAGATACCCTGGTAGTCCACGCCGTAAACGATGAGCACTAGGTGTTGGGGGGAGAACCCTCAGTGCCGCAGTTAACGCAATAAGTGCTCCCGCCTGGGAGTACGGCACGCAAGTGTAAAACTCAAAAGGAATTGACGGGGACCCGCACAAGCAGCGGAGCATGTGGTTTAATTCGAAGCAACGCGAAGAACCTTACCAGGACTTGACATCTGCCTGACGTACCCTTTAACCGGGTATTTCTTCGGACAGGCAAGACAGGGTGGTGCATGGTTGTCGTCAGCTCGTGTCGTGAGATGTTGGGTTAAGTCCCGCAACGAGCGCAACCCTTGTCAATAGTTGCCAGCAGTAAGATGGGGACTCTATTGAGACTGCCGTGGATAACACGGAGGAAGGTGGGGATGACGCCAAATCATCATGCCCCTTATGTTCTGGGCTACACACGTGCTACAATGGCCGGTACAAAAAGAAGCGAAACCGCGAGGTGAAGCAAACCTAAAAAGCCGGTCCCAGTTCGGATTGCAGGCTGCAACTCGCCTGCATGAAGATGGAGTTGCTAGTAATCGCAGATCAGAATGCTGCGGTGAATGCGTTCCCGGGTCTTGTACACACCGCCCGTCACACCATGGAAGTTGGGGGTGCCCAAGTCGGTTAGAAAATAGGCTGCCGAAGGCAAAACCAATGACTGGGGGTGAAGTCGTAACAAGGTAGCCGTATCGGAAGGTGCGGCTGGATCACTCCTTTCTGAAGTAACGTCAAATTTTTCGTGCTATGAGTTTTTATGGGGAATTAGCTCAGCTGGGAGAGCACCTGCCTTGCACGCAGGGGTCAAGAGTTCGATCCTCTTATTCTCCACCATTAACCTAAAAAGGTTAAGCCTGAAAAGGCGAAGTGAACATAGACAATCTAATAACAAGAAACCAAAAACAAAAAGTAGAAACGAAATCGAGAAAGCGAAAGCAAAAGTCGAAGCAAAAAGGTCAAAAGACCTGATGCAAAACGTTTCATCGAGAGAAAAGATCAAAAGATCGAAGAGAAAGATATACGAAAAGTATATGAGTAACTAGCAATAGATCAAGTAAAAAGAAGGGCATAAGGTGAATGCCTTGGCACTGGGAGCCGAAGAAGGACGTGACAAGCTGCGAAAAGCTGCGCCTAGGAGCAAATATCCGAATAAGCGCAGATATCCGAATGGGGAAACCTGCCTAAAAGTAATGTTTAGGTATCAGTAGATGAATACATAGTCTATATGAGGGAAACCCTGCGAACTGAAACATCTAAGTAGCAGGAGGAAGAGAAAGAAACATCGATTTCCTAAGTAGCGGCGAGCGAAAGGGAAAGAGGCCAAACCGATAGCAATATCGGGGTTGAGGACGCAAGAACGCAACGATAGCATAGTCAAATCAGCTGGGAAGCTGAACCGAAGGGGAGTAAAAAGTCCCGTAGACGAAATGTAAAAATAGCAAAGCGAATCCAGAGTACCACGGGGCACGTGAAACCCGGGTGGGAAGCAGGGGGACCACCCCCAAGCCTAAATACTACCCAGTGACCGATAGAGAATAGTACCGTGAGGGAAAGGTGAAAAGAACCCCGAAAGGGGAGTGAAAAAGAACCTGAAACCTTATGCCTACAAGCAGAGGGAGCGCAAGTGACCTCGTACTTTTTGTAGAACGGGCCAACGAGTTATGATATGCAGCAAGGTTAAGGTGTAAAGCACGAGAAGCCGAAGCGAAAGCGAGTCTAAAAAGGGCGAGAAGTTGTATGTCATAGACCCGAAACCGGGTGACCTATCCATGTGCAGGTTGAAGCGAGAGTAAAATCTCGTGGAGGACCGAACTCATGTCTGTTGAAAAAGGCTGGGATGACGTGGTGGATAGCGGTGAAATTCCAATCGAACTCGGATATAGCTGGTTCTCCTCGAAATAGCTTTAGGGCTAGCCTTAGGGAAAGACTAGCGGAGGTAGAGCACTGAATGTTGGAGGGGCCTTCACCGGTTACCGAAAACTATCAAACTCCGAATGCCGCCAAGTTATACCTAGGAGTCAGACTATGTGAGATAAGTTTCATAGTCGAAAGGGAAACAGCCCAGACCAACAGCTAAGGTCCCAAAATGTAAGTTAAGTGGAAAAGGATGTGAAGTCGCACAAACAGCTAGGATGTTGGCTTAGAAGCAGCCATACATTTAAAGAGTGCGTAATAGCTCACTAGTCGAGTGACTTTGCGCCGAAGATAAACGGGGCTAAAACTTACTACCGAAGCTTTGGAATTACGAAAGTAATTGGTAGAGGAGCATTGTATATAGGAAGAAGGGCAAGCGGAAGCGAACCTGGACAGTATACAAAGAGAGAATGTTGGCATGAGTAGCGCAAGGCAGGGTGAGAATCCTGCCCGCCGAAAATCTAAGGATTCCTGAGGAAGGTTCGTCCGCTCAGGGTAAGTCGGGACCTAAGCCAAGGACGAAAGTCGTAGGTGATGGACAACTGGTTGAGATTCCAGTACCACCAAAATTTGATTGAGTGAAGTGGGGACGCAGAAGGAAGAGCTGAGCACGCGGTTGGTAGAGCGTGTCCAAGTATCAAGGGAGAATATAAAGGCAAATCCGTATATTCATATTCTGAGGTACGAAGGGAAGGAAATAAAGTACTGAAGCAGCATAAATCACACTGCCAAGAAAAGCCGCTAGCGAGAATTGAGGTGCCCGTACCGCAAACCGACACAGGTAGATGAGGAGAGAATCCTAAGGTGAGCGAGAGAACTATTGTTAAGGAACTCGGCAAAATGACCCCGTAACTTAGGGAGAAGGGGTGCCTGCGAAAGCAGGCCGCAGTGAAAAGGCCCAGGCGACTGTTTAGCAAAAACACAGGTCTCTGCAAAAGCGAAAGCTGAAGTATAGGGGCTGACGCCTGCCCGGTGCTGGAAGGTTAAGGGGAAATGTAAGGGCAACCGAAGCATAGAACTTAAGCCCCAGTAAACGGCGGCCGTAACTATAACGGTCCCTAAGGTAGCGAAATTCTTTGTCAGGGTAAGTTCCGACCCGCACGAAAGGCGTAACGATCTGGGCACTGTCTCAACAATAGACTCGGTGAAATTGTAGTACCGGTAAAGATGCCGGTTACCCGCAGCAGGACGGAAAGACCCCATGGAGCTTTACTGCAATTTGATATTGGATTTCGGTGTTGCATGTACAGGATAGGTGGGAGGCAGCGAACTAGGTACGCCAGTATTTAGGGAGCCAATGTTGGGATACCACTCTTGTAACATTGAAATTCTAACTAAGATGCGTAAACCGGATCTAGGACAGTGTCAGGTGGGCAGTTTGACTGGGGCGGTCGCCTCCTAAAAAGAGTAACGGAGGCGCCCAAAAGGTTCCCCTCAGTGCGGACGGAAATCGCACGAAGAGTGTAAAGGCAGAAGGGAGCTTGACTGCGAGACAAACAAGTCGAGCAGGGACGAAAAAGTCGGGCTTAGTGATCCGGTGGTACCGCGTGGAAGGGCCATCGCTCAACGGATAAAAAGCTACCCTGGGGATAACAGGCTGATACCGCCCAAGAGTCCACATCGACGGCGGTGTTTGGCACCTCGATGTCGGCTCGTCTCATCCTGGGGCTGAAGTAGGTCCCAAAGGGTTGGGCTGTTCGCCCATTAAAGAGGTACGCGAGCTGGGTTCAGAACGCCGTGAGACAGTTCGGTCCCTATCCGCTGTGGGCGTTGGAAATTTGAGTGGAGCTGTCCTTAGTACGAGAGGACCGGGATGGACATACCTCTGGTGCACCAGTTGTCTTGCCAAAGGCATAGCTGGGTAGCTAGTATGGACGGGATAAGCGCTGAAAGCATCTAAGTGCGAAGCCCCCACAAGAAAAGATTTCCTCCAGAAATGGAAAGACCCGTGGAAGACTAACACGTTGATAGGTCAGAGGTGTAAGTACAGTAATGTATTAAGCTGACTGATACTAATAGGTCGAACGCTTGATCAAAAGAATAATTGGGATATTGTTATTAGATTAGTCGATGTTGACTAAAATGTGGTCGATATTTTCCAAAACCGGCTAAAGCTGGGGAAAATTAGACTGGCACCTACCAACGAATCAAAGATTCGCCTTAGGCGCAACACGACAAGTTTCAGCGAAAGTAAACTTTCGAATAGAAATTTAGTCGATATTTTCCAAACCGGCTAAAGCTGGGGAAAATTAGACTAGCACCTACGAGCGAATCAAAGATTCGGGTTAGGGCGCGTAATCCGGTGATAATAGCATGGAGGATCCACCTGTACCCTATCTCGAACACAGAAGTTAAGCTCCATAGCGCCTATGATACTTGGCGGGCAGCCGCTTGGGAAAGCAGGTCATTGCGGTTTGCTCAAAAAGGATAGTACAATGTAAGTACTATCCTTTTTGCATTAAGTTCGTCAAAAGCAAACGGGACAGCGTAAGGAGCAAGCTCTACAGATGTGAATATATAATTTCAAGAAATAGGGAAAAATGAGCTTGCGACTGTAGGAGCGAAGAGCAAGTCGAACATTCAAAGTTCTGAGAGTTGTCGGTTTGCTCAAAAAGGATAGTACGATGTAAGTACTATCCTTTTTGCATTGAGTTCGTCAAAAGCAAACGGGACAGCGTAAGGAGCAAGCTCTACAGATGTGAATATATAATTTCAAGAAATAGGATAAATGAGCTTGCGACTGTAGGAACGAAGAGCAAGCTGGACTTTCAAAGCTCTGAGAGTTGCCGGTTTGCTCAAAAAGGATAGTACAATGTAAGTACTATCATTTTTTTGCATTAAGTTCGTTAAAAAGCAAACGGGACAGCGTAAAGGAGCAAGCTGGACTTTCAAAGCTCTGAGAGTTGCCGGTTTGCTCAAAAAAAGGATAGTACGATTTATGTACTATCCTTTTTGCATTAAGCTCGTCAAAAAGCAAACGGGACAGCGTAAGGAGCAAGCTCTACAGATGTGAATATATATAATTTTCAAAAATAGGAAAAATGAGCTTGCGACTGTAGGAACGAAGAGCAAGCCGAACTTTCAAAGCTCTGAGAGTTGCGGTTTGCTCAAAAAGGATAGTACGATGTAAAGTACTATCCTTTTTGCATTAAGTTCGTCAAAAGCAAACGGGACAGCGTAAGGAGCAAGCTAGACTTTCAAAGCTCTGAGAGTTGCCGGTTTGCTCAAAACCTTGAAATTCAAACGATTTCGAGGTGCTTTTTATTTAAACTCAAACTTTGATTGCAATGGGGAGAAAAAAATATGTTAAACTAATTTTTTAAAAGATTTGCGTACAAGCGACAATCGAATAGGAGAATTAATTTGAATAGATCGGATATAAAAACTACAAGATGGGAAGACTTAACAGGAGATTATATAAAAATCGCAGAATCTGAACTTAACAAAATGCAGGAAAGATATAGAAAAATGCATCTTACTTTTTACATATCAGAATTACGATTATGATATTCGCATTCGAGATAATTTACCTTATTGTATTGGCAATGCTCGGAGAGGTTGACTTTAAATACCATGTAGTGTGGTATGCTATTGTTCCGTCTTCTTTGAATTTTTTTATTGTATTTGATTGTTCGGTATTTAAATAACTTGCCGAATTTTCGTTTCAACAAGAACGCAATGCTTGTACTGGCATCCGGGCTTCAGGTATTTATATATGCTACGGTACATCAATTTTTATATAATGGCAAATGCCAGTTATTTGACAACTTTATTTTTGTCTACAATATACGATGATAAGAAAATGGTGAGGTGTACCGGAATCCTTGCGATATTCGGAATGCTATGTTCCGCATTTCTGATAAAATACGATTCTACATATCATGTTACGAGTGACGACGTATTTAATATTTTTGCACTAACATTTACGATGCTGGCAGCAAGGTACATTGCTGAATATGTGGTTACTGTAAATATTGATAAAAGACGAAAAGTAAATAACGTTATACAGGAAAAAGAACAGTATTGGAACGGGCTTATGATAGACACATTGTCGGGACTATATTCCAGAAATGCGTTAAGAATTTTTGTCGACAAATTGAAGGCTCGAGAAGATAATGAGCCTATTTGCATTGCTATGATTGATATAGATAGATTTAAGAATATAAACGACACATTTGGACATCAGTATGGCGATGAAGTAATAAAACATCTTGGCGAAACTATAAAGAAATATTACAATCGAGGAGTTGTAGCTTTTTAGATATGGCGGAGAAGAAATTCTTTGCATGGTTGAAGGAGAACAAATGACTGTAAAAGAAGATTGTATCTGAAATAAAAGATTCCTTTTACTGATTTATGTAATACCATGCTTAATAATCCCAATATAACTTTCAGTGCGGGTATAAGTAGGGCCGATAAATCTCAAACTATGGCAGAATCTCTAAAACAGGCGGATATGGCTCTTTACCAAGCGAAAGACAGTGGACGAAACAAGGTGGAAATTTACTTTTTAAGCGGAAGGTGTTTGTTGCTGACGATGAATAAAAAGTTTTAGAGTGATAATTAGAAGAATAAAAGTGTATCAAAAATACATTCTTATTCTTTCGTATATAATATAAACTTGAAAAAAATATATTTATATAACGATTTTTAATAAATAAAATTATTTTGATATGTTGAAAATAGATAATTTAAATTTATAAAGGGACAAAAATAAGCCAATTTTTATTGTATTGTTTAAATTTTTATCAAACGGACTTTAAATTTTGAAAAACTTCTTTATTATCTTAGATATCAAATATAGAATATTATCAAACTAATACAAAAATAAATGACTTTTTACTTCGTACATTATTTTTTTGTTATAGCTGTAAAATAAATGTATAAAAGTAGACAAGTAAAATGCTTGTAGTAGAAAAAGGAGGTTGCGAATGGCTATAAATGTTAAGAGCGAGATTAAGCCGCTGAAAAAGTATTATTGCACCGTCCGGGTAAGGAACTTGAAAATCTTACAATCGGATACACTGGAGAGGTTGTTGTTTGATGATATTCCATTTTTGGAAGTCGCACAACAGGAGCATGATGCTTTTGCGCAGTTACTCAGGGACAATGGCGTTGAGGTAGTTTATCTGGAAGATCTGATGGCGAAGTTCTGGAATCCAGTGATGAAATAAGAGATAAGTTCTTGTATCAGTGGATAAAAGAAGCAAAAATTTCTACTGAAAAAGTATCAGAAAAAATATACGATTTCATGATGAAATACAATGATAATAAAAAGAGATGGTTCTAAAGACTATGGAAGGTATAGTTTTGAGAGAGCTTGATTATGAAAAAACAGGTTCGCTCGTGGACTATATGAGCTCATCATCAAAAGCTCATCATAGATCCAATGCCAAATCTTTTACTTTACAAGAGATCCATTTTGCCAGCATAGGCAGCGGTGTTAGCATCAACAGAATGTATTCTGAAACAAGAAACAGAGAAACTATATATGCAGAGTACATTTTCGAGTATCACAAAGATTTCAAAGGGCAAAAGTACCTATGTATTATAGCAGATACAAGGCGTTCCACATTGAAGGCGGAGATATTTTTGAACTTAAACGATAAAGTGCTTGCAGTTGGAATTTCTCAGAGAACGGAGCCTGATGCAATCGAGGAGCTTAGCTAAGAAGCTGTTTAGCGCACCTGAATCTACTATTGATACAGTTCTTGCTTTTGACATTCCGAATTCCAGAGCGTTCATGCATCTTGACACGGTATTTACGCAGATAGATGTGGATAAGTTCACTGTTCACCCTGGAATTTTTAGGACCTCTAACAGTTTATGAAATTAAACAGAACGGCGATGAGATAAAAGTTAAGGAAGTACATGGAAAGCTGGAAGAAATACTTGCAACTTACATGGGACTTCCAAAAGTAACTTTGATTAAGTGCGGTGGAGATGATATGATTGCTGCAGAAAGAGAACAGTGGAATGACGGTTCCAATACTCTTTGCATTTCTCCGGGCGTAATCGTTACATACGAAAGAAATACTGTAACAAAACAAGCTGCTCAAAGAATACGGTTTAACTGTATTAACTGTACCTAGTGCAGAGCTTTCAAGAGGAAGAGGCGGCCCTCGTTGCATGAGCATGCCTCTTGTTAGAGAAGACTAATCAAAAATATTGGATTGAAATTTAATAATTAAAAATAAAAAGGAGAATTAAAAATGGCAGTTAATTTAAAAGGAAGAAGTTTTTCTAACACTAATGGATTTTACACCTGAGGAAATCAGATATTTGCTTGATTTATCTAAAGACTTAAAGTCTAAGAAAAGAGCAGGCATCAAGGAGAAGCTCTTGAAGGTAAGAACATTGTTCTACTTTTCGAAAAACTTCTACAAGAACAAGATGCGCATTTGAAGTTGCTTGCCTTGATGAAGGCGGTAAGGTAACATTCCTTGATTCTAACAGCTCTCAGTTCGGTAAAAAGAATCCGTAGAGGATTCTGCTAAGGTATTCGGCAGATTTTACGACGGTATTGAATATAGAGGTTATAAGCAGGAACTTGTTGAAAATCTTGCAAAACATGCAGGAATTCCTGTTTGGAACGGTCTTACAGGCGTGGATCACCCAACTCAGATTTTTAGCAGACCTTCTTACTATCGAAGAGCATATTGCAAAACCTCTAAACAAGGTTAAGGTTGTATTCTGCGGAGATGTTAGAAACAACATGAGCTATGCTTGGATGTATGGCTGCGCTAAGATGGGAATGCACTATGTTGCATATGGTCCAAAGGAACTAATCGACGAAATCGATAAGGATACTGTTAAAAAGGTTGAAGCTGTTGCTAAAGAAACAGGTGCTAAAATTGAATTTTTGCAGCACTCCTGAGTGCCTAAAAAGTGCAGATGTTCTTTATACTGATGTTTGGGCATCTATGGGAGAGGAAGCTCAGATTCCTGAAAAAGTTAAACTGTTAACTCCTTACAAAGTAACAGAGGATATGATTAAGGATACAGAAAATCCGGATGTAATTTTCTTACACTGCCTACCTTCATTCCACGATTTCGAAAACTACTATGGCTAAAAACTCAGAAAGATGCAGGCTACGATATCCGCGAGGTTACCGACGAAGTATTTAGAAAGCAAACATTCCAAAGTATTTGATGAAGCTGAAAACAGAATGCACACAATCAAGGCTGTAATGGTTGCTACAATCGGTAGACAGAACTAATTTAAGGAAGGATATAAGTAGATGAAAAAAATAGTAGTTGCACTTGGCGGAAACGCACTTCAGTCCGGTAATGGCGGAGCAACAGCAGAAGCACAGCTTGAAGTTGTAAAAAAAGACAAGCGAATATCTTGCTGAAATCAGCAGCAGAGGATATGAAATGGCAGTTGTTCATGGAAATGGACCGCAGGTAGGAAGAATTCTTCAGGCGTACGAAGCGGCAAAAGATGTTACGCCGGTAATGCCTTTCGATGTTTGCGGAGCTATGTCACAAGGATACATAGGGTACCACATCCAGCAGTGCCTAAGATATGCACTTGCTAAAAAAAGGCAAGAATATCCCTGTTGTTACTCTTGCTACACAGATGGTAGTAGATAGCGAAGATGCCGGATTCAAAAATCCTACTAAGCCTATCGGACAGTTCTACAACGAAGAGGAAGCTAAAAAAACTTGCAGAAGAAAAAGGCTATGTAATGAAGGAAGATGCAGGAAGAGGCTTCAGAAGAGTAGTAGCTTCACCAATTCCGCAGAAAATAGTTGAAATCGATTCTGTTAGAAAGCTATGGGACACTACAGTAGTAGTTGCTTGCGGCGGTGGCGGAATTCGGTAATCGAAAAAGCTGACGGACAGCTGGAAGGTGTTGCAGCTGTAATTGACAAGGATTTTGCTGCAGAACTTTTTGGCAGAAGAGGTTGATGCAGATTGCCTAATGATTCTTACAGAAGTTGAGAAGGTAGCTATTAACTTCAACAAACCTGATCAAAAGAACCTAGATAAGATGACTTTAGCAGAAGCTGAGCAGTATATCAAAAAGAAGGTCAGTTTGCTCCGGGCAGCATGCTTCCAAAGGTTCAGGCTGCAATGAAATTTGTTCAGAAGAACCCTTCAAAGAAGGCTATTATCACTTCGCTTGACAAGGCGGTAGATGCTCTCGAAGGAAAAAACGGGAACAGTGATTTGCTAATGAATAAAGTTTAAAAATCAAAAAGAGGTCCCTAATAAGGATCTCTTTTGATTTTAGGGTAAATATAATATGTGATTTGTAAATAGCGACAGCTAGATTTGTAAATTGTAATTTCAGTTTGGGAGGTTAATATGAAATTTATTTGTTATCCAAGATGCACTACTTGTAAAAAAAGCTCAAAAATGGCTTGACGACAATGGACTAAAAATACGAGGAAAGGCATATAGTTACGGATAATCCGACATACGCGAATTAAAGGAATGGTACAAAAAGCGGATTGCCGTTAAAGAAATTTTTTAATACCAGCGGAAATGTGTATAAAGAATTAAATTTGAAGGATAAGTTACCTGAAATGAGCGATGATGAAAAGCTAAATTTACTAGCTACGAACGGAATGCTAGTAAAGCGTCCGGGTTTTGGTAACCTCAGATACCGTTTTTGCTTGGATTTAAAGAAGAAGATTGGAAAAAAATTGCTGTAAGTTTTGTGATATTTTTTTAGCCTTTTATTTTTTTAAATAAAAGGCTAAAAAAATATTGTTAGCACTTGTATTTGCGGTTAAAATGTTAAAATAAAAGGTGCTGTAAAACATAAATTGTCTATCGAAGAGCGCCCTGAAAGGAACTTATATGACGATAAAAATATGTTAAAATATAGAGCGGCCGAGAGAAAAACTGTTGATGTACGGTCGAGAAAGTTTGTCTGATACGGAACTCATAGCTATTTTACTGCGAAACGGTGTTCCAAATAAATCAGCCTTACAATTAGCGGAAGATGTGGTTAGTTACGATCAGGCGGGACTTAAGTTTTTGACAAGATGTGTACCGAGAGCTTGCACAAATCTATGGAATCGGATGTGCGAAGGCATGTCAAATAATTGCAGGTATAGAACTGGGTAAGCGTGCGAATGCACGATTAAGTGAAAAGCGTCTTTGTGTTAACAATCCAAATGCAGTTGCTGCACACTTTATGGAGGAAATGAAGCATTACACCAAAGAATACTTTAAGGTTTTGATGCTGAATACAAAAATTGAAATAATCGCGGAAGAAACGGTTGCAATCGGTAATCTGGATTCCACGGTTATACATCCGAGGGAGATATTTAACAAGGCGGTCAAAAACAGTTCGGCAAGTATAATCTTGGTGCATAATCATCCAAGTGGAAATCCGGTACCAAGCACGGAAGATATCAATATAACAAACAGACTGATTGAGGCGGGCAATATATTGGGAATCAAGGTACTTGATCATCTTGTTATAGGCAATGGAGTTTACGCCAGTTTGAAAGAAGAAAATCTTTGTAATTTTTAGCATAATCAATGGAGGTGGCAATGTTTTTAAGACAGATATGGGAATAGATTTGGGAACGGCAAATACACTTATTTTTTTATGAAGGACAGGGAATAGTTCTCAATGAACCATCCGTAATCGCCATAGATAAATTGAATCATAAGGTAATGGCGGTTGGAGAGTTGCAAAAATGGTCGGAAAAACACCTGCATCAATTGAGGTGATAAGACCGCTTAGAGAAGGCGTCATATCCGATTTTGATATGACGGCTGAAATGATAAGGGAATTTATATCAAGGGCACTTGACAATAAAAACGCATAACTTGAGAATTTCAATTGGTGTACCAAGCGGAGTAACAGAAGTTGAAAAAGAGCGGTAGAGGAAGTCGCAAGACAAATGGGCGCACGCGAAGTATACATTTTGGAGGAGCCGATGGCTGCTGCAATAGGCTCGAATCTTGCCATAGATGAGGCGGAAGCCTGCATGATTTGCGATATTGGAGGAGGGACTACCGATATTGCAATAATAGCTCTTGGCGGAATAGTAACAAGCACCTCTCTTAGATACGCAGGGGACAAGCTCAACGAAGCTGTTATACTGTATATGAGAAAAAAATTTCAATTTACTTATAGGAGACAAAACCGCAGAAGATCTCAAGATTAAGATCGGATGTGCAATGATCGAACTCGATGAAGAGGGAAACGAGGTTAGAAAAACCGAATTGGCACGAGGAAGAAATGTTATTTCGGGGCTTCCTGCAACGGAAGAAGTTACAAATTACAATATGCTTGAAGCACTGGAAGAATCAGTAGAGATTATTGTTGACGGAATAAAGCAAACTCTCGAAAAAGCTCCGCCCGAAATTTCTGCAGATATTGTAAATAACGGAATGGTACTTTCGGGAGGTGGCGGTATGCTGTCGCAGCTCGACAAGCTGATTACAAAGCGTACCGGAATGAACGCTACCGTCCAGGATAACGCGTTTGAAAGCCGTTGTATTGGGAACGGAAAGAGTCTTGAAGATTTGGAGAAACTCAAGCGTTATGCTTGTGTATCTTCGGATAGGTAATCAAATGAGATTTATTAAAGAACATAAAAAGTTTATTTGCTTGGATATCTGTATTTTTTTAGTTTTGCTTGGACTGGTTGTTTTTCCTATCAAAATGCATCCAGGCAGGGAGCGGTCTTCAGTTTTATTACAAAAAGTAACATTAAAAATAGAAGAACCGCTGTACAGCGGAGCTACCAAGGTTAGAAATACGATTACCGGAATTTTTTTAGATTCAAGAAAAATAAATGCAGAAAATGAAGAGCTTAAAAAAATAAGGTTGCCAAGTTGGAAAAAGCCGTTATTGATGAGCAAATGAGCAAAGCTGAGCTTGATGAACTGCGAGAACTTTCGACTGCTTTAAACTATGAACATATCAAAAATGCGGATAATTATATCAGCGCAGATATAGTCGCTATGGATAATTCGAATATATTTAATCGTTTTACTATAAATGTGGGAAAGAACAGCGGTATTAAGGAAAACGCTATAGTTGTAAAACGGCGAAGGGTTAATCGGAAGAATAGAGTCCGTAGAGGACGATTATTCTAAAGTTGTATCAATAATTGATGAATTAAACAGTGTCAGCTTTATGGTGCAACGAGATATGAGCATAATCGGAATTGTTAAAGGTAACGGTAATGCTAAGCTGGACGGATTCACTATTGACGCTAAAGCTGAGATAATCAAAGGAGATATAGTGATTACTTCGGGCATGGGTATGTATCCTGCCGGTATTAAAATTGGAAAAGATATCTAAAGTTAAATACAGTAGTGATACCCAGCTTAAAAACACTGGAGGTAAACCCGTCGGTAAACTTTTAAAAATACAAAAGGTTTTTGGTAGCTCAATGAAATTTAGATTTACAATCTTAATATAGCTTTGTGCTACAAACGACATTTTTAAATACATTTGCGATAGCAGGTGTAACGCCAAGTTTGATAGTGATTTTTGCTTATCTGTTATTATAATAAGGAACCTGCAGGAATCGCGACAGCTATGGTATTTGCCGTACTGCTTGACATTGCATTTGGAGGACTTATAGGTGTAACGCCTCTAGCGCTTGTAATTGTTTATTTTTGTAGTTATAAGTCTAAAGGATAATTTCAATGTTGAAAATTTGGTAGTAGCAATTCCTATAGGAATGTTCTCTACCATTATTTTTTGATACTGTTTATTTTTCGGTTTATAAATTTTTCGGTAGCATTTATACATTTTCATATTGGCTTAAAATGGAATTGGTTAAAATACCATATAGTTTAGTGGTATTTGCATTAGTGTATTTGGTATTTTTAAGAATATATACCGGGAAAAAAGAGATAGGTATAGGTCATGGGGAAGATTTTAAAAACACGATATGGACAAATGAGCCTCGTAATATTGATACTTATGCTGATTCTTGTTGCACGACTTTTGTATTAACCGTTTTAGAAAAATGCAAAATGGAAAAGTCGAAGCGGACAATTTGAGTATAAAAAGCATATATACGAAGGCTCCGCGTGGAGAAATTTTAGATAGGTACGGCAGAGTAATTGCTGCAAATTGCAAAATTTTCGCGCTTCAAATAAGTGTAGGAAATGAAGATGATAAGGAGCTAAATGCAGTTTGCTCAAAGGTAATAGATATTTTTAGAAAGAAATAATGAAACATATTTTGATAATTTCTATTTTTGATAAAACAACGGAAAATTTGAATATATTTTTGATAATGATGTGAAAGAATGGCTTTGTTAAGAACGATATGCCTTCCAACCATACTGCTGAGGAAGCGTTTGCAGATTTGCGCATGCGCTACAACATATCGGATAGTTTGGACAGATATGCTGCGCAAGAGGAACTGCAGAATCTTTTATAAAATATATCCGCCAATATCGGTAAAAATATGCAATTCATAAGAACTCTTGATAAAGAGGGTTTTGGGGAGATATAAACTGGATTCCAAAACAGCAGGAAAAATCTTATACAGCGGAGCAGGCATTTAATAAGCTCAGAAAAGAATTTGAAATCAAAAAGTTTATCGGCAGAAGAAGCACGCAAAATTATGATATTTAGAATGAGCTTAATGCGGCAGGATACAGGAAGTATCGTCGGCAGATGTAGTAAAAGGACTTTCTGCTAAAAACTATAGTTGAAATAGAAGAAAATAGTGCAATATTGCCTCAAGTGAAGGTTGTATCGGAAACACAGAGGATATATCCGAACGGAAATGCGGCTTCTCATATCTTGGGCTACCTGGTAAAATTTCCGAAAGGGAAAAAGAGCATTATGTAGAAGAACTTGGATACAACGCCAATGATTTGATAGGTCAAGCGGGATAGAAAGCGTATATGAAAACGACTTTGAAAGGAAAAAGACGGCGTTAAGTATGTGCGGGTTAATGCAAATGGAAAAACTCGTGAGCGTAATATCGGAAGAAGCACCAAAAAGGAAAAAGACATATATCTTACGATAGATTTAGAACTACAAAAACAGCGGAAAAAGCGTTAAAAACAAGCGCTTGAAAAATTGCAAACAGGAGGCACGCTTTGTAAGTGAATTTGGAAATTACAACATAATAAGGCGTACCCAAATGCGAAAGTCGGCGCGGTGGTCGCGGTAGATGTAAAAATTCAGATGTTCTTGCTATGGCAAGTGCGCCGGATTTTGATCCCAATCTGTTTTCGGGCGGAATGAGCAGTGAAAAACTGGGATGCATTGCAAAAGTCAAAAATCCACGCGATCAGTTGGCACGGCGCCTTTATACAATGTTGCAACTAGGGACATCGGTTCAACCGGGTTCAACTTTTAAAAATGATTACCGGAATAGCCGCAGTTGAATCGGGACTGAACCCTAAACAAAATCTATGCTGACGGAAAAATTATGATTAAAAACAGACCGTTTGCCTGCTGGCTATGGCATCTGAGAAAAAGGTTCACACGGCTATTTGGATTTACCGTCTGCGCTCGAGGTTTCGTGTAACTATTATTTTTACGATGTCGGTTGACGGCAGAGATTTTATAAAGCGACAGAGTCTGGGATATAAAAAGCCGATAACGATAGACACTATAACATCGTATGCGAGGCAATTCGGACTTGGGGAACCTACAGGTATTGAGATTCCTGAGCTAGTAACAAATCTTCCGACGGAAGAACAAAATTGAAACTATCAAAAGCAACTTGAGATATGATTTGACCATTCACGCTGAAAAGTATTTTTACAAAAATATCAAAACGACAAAAACTTCTGAAAAAGCGTAGATACTATAGTTGGTTGGACGGAAGAAAAATCCGACAGAGATTTTAGGCAGACTGGAAAAACAAAATCTCGGTGTCAAAGAAAATTCTCCAAGATGCACTTGCTGACTTATGTAAATTTACATATTTTTAATTATGCAAGATGGACCATGGGAGATCAGTTCAATATTTCTATCGGACAGGGAGAGAATTCATATACACCGCTTCAAATGGCGAATTATATAGCAACTATCGGAAACGGCGGTGTTCACAATAAAGTTTCTATTGTCAAATCGATAGAAGGTGAAGGGATAAGAAAGCGTGAGGAAGGCACAAAAAGTACAACTTGAAAATCCGGAATCATTAGTGCTGTAACCGAAGGAATGAAAAAGTTGTAAGAGGTTCAAAAGGAAGTCTTAGAAGTTGTTTTTGCGGATTTCCGATAGCGGCTGCAGGAAAAACCGAACAGCGCAAAGGGCAGGTAAAAATGCATCCCTGCCGATGAAGTTTTGCTATATAAAGCAAAAATTTGAGCAAGATAAATCCGCAGTTAAAGTGGGATGATGTGGAAGCGGAAATGAACCGCCTGCTTAAACAAAGTTCAAAAAGAGTATACAAGTAAGAATGTAGCTGCAGACAGGCTGTTATAAACTTAAGCAACGGAAAATTGACTATGAAAAAATAGATGCATATAAGAGCAACTACGAAAATTTTTCTTGGGTAGTAACAATGGCGCCTGCTGACGATCCGAAAATCGCAGTAGCGGTTATGATAGTGCAAGGCGGTGAGGGCCCATATGCAGGACCTGTCGCTAAAGAAGTTATAGGCAAATATTTACAGCTCGATAAAAATACGATGAATTCAGTTTGGATTCTGCTATAAATTGATTACGGGAGGATATATGGGCAATGTTATTGTAGTTGCATCCGGAAAAGGGGGAGTAGGCAAAACCATGTTTACCGCCAATATGGGGAGCCAAATTGGCTCAGAAGGGCAACAAAGTAGTTTTGATTGATATGGATTTAGGTCTAAGGAGTTTAGATATTTGCTTAGGACTTGAAAATAGAGTAGTTTATGATTTGTCAGATATCCTTTCGGGGCTTTGCAGAATAAAAGCAGGCGCTTATAAAAGATAGGAGATTTGGGGAATTTTATCTGATTTCCGCCACATATAATACCGAAAAGGTAGACATTACACCGCTACATATGAAGGTGCTGTGTGAAAGACTAAAAAGAAAAATTCGATTACATAATATTTGATGCACCCGCAGGTGTGGGAGAGGGACTTGAGCTTGCTATGAGCGTGGCAGATTTAGCAATTATAGTAACCACTCTGAATATGTTTCACTTAGGGCAGCGGATAATTTGGATAGCATAATGCTTAGGAACGGAATTAAAAACGAGTTTATGTAGTAAATAAAATAAAAGTGGACTTGATTGAAATGGGATGCTGCCTTCCATAACGGAAATAAGCAGCATACTCAAGCCGCCAATGCTCGGAGCCATAGCACATGACGACAATATACACATCGCGTACAATAACGGTACTCCGATAGTGCTTAGGGAAAACAGTTATATCGAAAGGAATTTTTGATAAGATAGTCGACAGGCTGATTGAAACGGTTAAATAGAATGGGAGAATATGGAAAATAAAAAGTTTTAGCGTTACCGCCGTTTGCAGTATTTATATTGTTGTTTGTTGGAGTAGGAGTTGCAAGTAATGATTTTTATGGAATGCCCGCTTTGCTTGCGTTCTTGATTGCGTTGTTCGTAGGATTTCTGCAAAATAGAAAGGTCAGTTTTGAAGAAAAGCTCGCTATTATATCAAAGGGTGCAGGAGATGTCAATGTAATAACGATGGTTTTGATATTTTTAGTGGCAGGAGCATTTTTCGGGAGCTGTAACAGCGGCAGGAGGCGCTGCAAGTACTGTAAATTTCGGACTTTCTATAATACCTTCAAAGTTTACCGTGTTAGGTTTATTTTTAATAGGTTGCTTTATATCAATTTCTATGGGAACATCTATGGGTACGATAGCCGCACTTTCGCCTATTGCACTTGGGGCGGCTGAGCAAACAGATTTGATATATCGATTTGCATAGCAGCTGTTGTTTGCGGAGCAATGTTCGGCGACAATCTTTCGATGATTTCGGATACGACGATTGCTGCCGTAAATACTCAGCACTGTGAAATGAAGGATAAATTTAAGCAAAACTTTTTGATAGTCTTGCGGCGGCAATAATAACTATTGTAATACTGCTTGTAGGTGCGCAAATCGCTTGAACCTAGCAATACAATCGTATACGACTACAATTTAATACAGATACTACCGTATATATTGGTTTTTGGTAGGGAGCACTCGCAGGAATAAATGTATTTATAGTGCTTGTAAGCGGTACGATACTTTCTGTGATAGTGGGAGTTGCACTGGGCGAATTTACTCTATTTGAGAGCTTTAAAGCTATAGGAAAAGGAATGGAGGGACTATTTGAAATTTCAATAATTTCTATAATAGTAGCGTGCATAGTGTCGATTATGCGTGAAAACGGTGGCATAGATTTGATAATATCGGCAATTAAAAAAATCGGCTAAGGGAGAAAAAGGCGCGGAACTCGGTATATCGCTTCTGCGCTTTTTAATGGATATTTGTACCGCAAATAATACGGTTGCAATCATAATGGCAGGACCGATTGCTAAGAACATCGGAGATGAATTTAATATAAGCTCTAAAAAAGTGGCGTCGCTTTTGGATATTTTCGCATCTGTAGGTCAAGGAATAATTCCTTACGGTGCACAGCTGTTAACTGCAGCTGCACTTGTAGGAGTTACACCTCTTGATATAATACCCTAAGATGTACTATCCAATACTTATGGGGGTATCGGCACTTTGTTTTATAATTTTTACACCTAGAAACAAGGCTGCGAAGGGAGAATAATCTTGGAAGATATAAGGAAGTTCCTAGATGAGATATTTGAAGAAAGCTATTTAAAACAAACTTTTAAACTGTCGTTTGGGGGCAAAGCGAAAACAATCTGAATTGGATAAAGTGAGCATGAGACCTATGCTTCTTCGCGATAATCTAAAGGTACAGGTTGAAAGAATCATTGAAAATAAAAGCATTACACGAAAATTTGGATGCGCAGGAAGCAAAATCGCTCGCACTTGAACTTTTGACAAGCGATTTTAAACAGCTGAACATAATATCGCAAAAGGAAGAGGTGCAAGTGCTCGCCTCGAAAATCGAAAAAGCCGCATATCACTAAAAATTCAAAGAAAATAGAGAAAAAGAATCGACATTGCTTGCGCACAACAGGAGTAAAGGAGTATATAATTCGGAGGAAAACCTGTTGAATTTATGGTTAAACTTGGCGTAATGAATAAAAACGGAGAAGTATTTCATAAAAGCTATCCGAAATTTAGACAAATTAACCGCTATTTGGAGATTGTCGATGATATTTTTCAAAAAGGAAAAAATTTTCGAAAAACAAAAATCAAGGTGGTGGATTTTCGGATGCGGTAAAGCGTATTTGACATTTGCACTATATTATTATCTGAATTGCGTTAAAGGCTACGATGTCGATATAGTCGGTATTGATTTGAAAAAGTGTAATTGAATTTTGTAAGAAACTTGCGTATGAACTCGATTATCAAAATCTGCGTTTTTGAAGTTGGTGATATCAGAAGTTATGAGGAAAGTGGAGTCGATATGGTAATCAGTTTGCACGCTTGTGATACCGCTACGGATTACGCGCTTAATAATGCCGTGAAATGGGGAGCGAAAAGCGATACTTTCGGTCCCGTGCTGTCAGCACGAGCTGTTTTTCTCAAATAGAAAACGAGCTCCATTTCCCTATTTACAGGCATGGAATACTAAAAGACAAATTTACGGAAATTTTGACAAACGGATTGCGAGGACTTATGCTTGAAGCATGTGGATACAAGGTTGATATGATCGAATTTACAAGCCTCGAGCATACGGCAAAGAATGTTATGATACGAGCATTTCTTGATGAAACCGCGACTAAGCGTGAGCATGCGCAAAGCACTTTCCGCATATGATGCTTTAAAGAAGTTTTATAATGTTTCACCCTAGCACGGATATATTGCTTTGGGGAAGTAAAGGATGTATAAAAGATGGATAAGAAAAATAATAAATATTGCAGTTATAGCTCACGTAGATGCCGGAAAATCGACTCTTGTCGACGCGTTTTTAAACCAGAGCGGTGTTTTTCGTGAAAATGAAGAAACAAAAGACTGCGTGATGGATAGCGACGATATCGAAAGAGAAAGAGGTATTACGATTTATTCCAAAAACTGTTCCGTCATGTACGATGATGTCAAGATTAACATAGTAGATACACCGGGACATGCGGATTTTTCTTCGGAAGTAGAGCGAATAATGAAAAACGGTTGACACTGTGATACTGCTTGTAGATTCAAGCGAAGGCCCTATGCCGCAAACGCGCTTTGTACTCAAAAAGTCGCTTGAACAAGGTCTGAACCCTATACTTTTAATAAACAAAATAGACAAAAAAGATGCAAGAATAGATGAAGTTGTAGACGAGGGTTTATGAACTTTTTCATGGATTTGAACGCAACCGATAAACAGCTCGATTTTCCTATTTTATACGGAATCGCAAGACAAGGCATTGTGGTAAAGGATCCAAAAAGAGGTCCAGCAGATACAGGTCCAGCAAGGTGATTTCAAACTTCAAAAGTCCGAAGGGTGGAAACGGATTAAAATATAAATCCGTTATTTGAAACAATCATAGAGCATGTAGATGCGTATCCGAATTTGAACGATGAACCGCTACAAATGCAGGTATCGTCGCTTGCGTATGACGATTATATCGGACGACTAGGAATTGGAAGAATTACAAAAGGAATTTTTGAAATCAGGTCAAACCGTTGCAGTGGCAAAGGCTACAGGAGGTATTGTTCAAAGAAAGATAAATCAGGTATTCGTTTACAGAGGGCTGGAAGCGTATCCGGTTGAACAGGCGGAATGTGGAGATATAGTTGTGGTTTGCGGTATATCCGACATATTTATAGGGTGAAAACTATATGCGATCCTCAAAATCCTGAACCTATGGAAATGATTCATATAGAAGATCCTACATTGTCGATGAATTTTATAGTAAAACAAATCTCCGTTTGCAGGTCAAGCGGGCAAAATTTGTTACATCAAGACATATCAAAGAAAGACTCGAAAAAGAGCTTGAGGTAAATGTCAGCGGACTCGTTGTAGAGCAAGCTGCGACCACGGATGAATTTAGGTTTTCCGGTAGGGGCGAGTTGCATCTTTCGGTGCTTATTGAAAATATGCGTAGAGAAGGCTACGAACTTGCGGTTTTCAAAACCGGAGGTTATTATGCACAAAGATGAAAAAGGCAGAAAACTGGAGCCTATCGAGGAAGTGATACTTTCCGTACCTGATGAATATGCAGAAGTGTAATATCAAAAGTTAAATATTCGAAAAAGGTGTAATGCGTGAAATGAGTGGCGAGAACGGATGTTCAAAAAATGGTTTATTTGTGCCTACACGCGGACTTTTTGGGATATAGGAGCGAATTTATAAACGATACACATGGCGAAGGCACTATGGTAAGGCGCTTTTACAGCTATGAGGAGTTTAAGGGAGAAATACCGCAAAGAACAAACGGCGTTGCTATTGCTCAGAAGCGGGAACCTGTACGGATACGCGCTTTATAATATTCAAGAACGAGTACAACTTTTGTAGAACCGGGAGTAAAGGTTTACGAAGGTATGATAGTTGGAATGAATAGCAGGAATGACGATATGGTTGTAAATCTTCGCAAAGCAAAAAGCTACAAATATGAGAGCGGCAGGTAGCGATGATGCGATTAAACTATCTCCAATCAGGGTATTTACACTTGAGGAAGCACTAGAATTTATAAATAGTGATGAATTGGTTGAAGTTGTACCGGGCGATATAAGGCTTAGAAAAAGAAGCTGCTCGAGGGAACTGGAAAGAAGGAGGTCAGGAAGATAATGTATATCTATGAACAAGTGTTAGGAACAATTTCTTGGAGTCGGGCAAATTATTTTAGGCAAGGCAATCGAAACAATTTTTATAATTGTGCTCAGGCTCGTCGCTGTAAATGCGGTTGCATCTATTGTGCAGAAAGCTCTGGCAAAGAGTAAGCTGGATGTATCGTTACACAAATTTGTAATCAACATCGTGAAAGGCTTGATTTATATAGTGGTTCTAATGTCCGTTTGCGGAGTGTTCGGTATAAACACTACCAGCTTTGTTGCGGTACTCGGTGCTGCAGGTGCGGCAATAGCATTGGCGCTAAAGGACAGCCTGGCTAATATAGCGGGAGGTATTATTATAATAATCACCAAACCGTTTTAAAAATGGAGATTACATAGATTTGGGAGATACTCGGGAGTTGTACAGGAAATCGATTTGTTTTCAACAACCTTAAAAACTTTCGATAATCAGGTGATATCGGTTCCAAACGGAAAGATTTCAACATCAGTTATCAAAAATGCTACTGTTGAAGCAACTCGTAGAGTTGATTTGATATTTTCCATATCTTATGGAGATGACTTCGATAAGGCGAAGAGTGCACTTTTTGAAAATTGGCGCAAAGTAACAGTAATATATTTGCAGATCCGGAGCCATTTGTCGGAGTTGCATCATATAGTGAAAGCAGCGTTAATTTGGATTTCAGAGTTTGGTGCGCTACTGAAAATTATTTCGATGTAAGATATTACATTACAGATAATGTAAAAATACTTCGATGAAGAAGGCGTTTCCATACCATTCCCACATTTGGAAATTATCAATAAAAAGCATTTAGTAAAAAGAAAACATACCAAAAATACTGTTTGACAAGTAGGGTATTTATATTCGTATAATGTAAGAGTAGTTTAATTTGAAACATTAAAAACTTAAATATAATTAACTTGTATAAAGGAGTAGGAAATGGAGCAAAAAGTTTAAAAAGAGTCTTAGTTGCTAATCGTGGAGAAATTGCAATTAGAATATTTAGAGCGTGTAAGGAGCTCGGTATTCGTACCGAGTTGCGATTTATTCTGAGAGGAAGACAAAAACTCTTTATTTAGAGCAAAAGCGGATTAGAGCATATCAAATCGGTAAAGGAAAAAGCACCGGTTGATGTTTATCTAAGCATAAACGAGATTATCGAGCTGGCAAAGCTGAAAAGGTGTTGATGCAATACATCCAGGATACGGATTTCTATCTGAGAATGTTGAATTTGCAAGAAAATGCGAGGGAAGAAGGAATCGTGTTTATAGGACCGACACACGAAATGATGGACAAGCTGGGCGATAAAATCAAATCGAAGATCGTTGCTCATTCAGTTGGAGTTCCTACTATTCCGGGTGTTGACAAAGCAATACGGACGAATCCGAGGCGCTTAAAATTGCAGATGATTGCGGCTACCTGTAATGCTCAAGGCTGCTGCCGGCGGTGGCAGTCGCGAGAATGCGTATTGTAAGGGACAAAAGAAGATATGCCAAGCGAGTTTAGAAGCGCAAAAAGCGAAGCTAAAAAGCGTTTGAGTATGAGACGACATCTTTTATTGAAAAATATTTGGAAAGTCCTAAACACATTGAAGTTCAAGTGTTCGGCGACAACTATGGAAATCTTGTCACATATGCACGAAAAGAGATTGTTCTATCCAAAGGCGTCATCAGAAGGTAGTTGAATTTACCTCCTGCTGTAAGCATTACAGAAGAACAAAGACAGGCTATATGCAACGATGCGCTTAAAATTGCCAAATCTGTAAATTATAGAAGTGCAGGTACCGTTGAATGGTGGATAAGCACGGACAGCATTATTTCATTGAAATGAATCCGAGAATACAGGTTGAGCATACGGTAACTGAAATGGTAACAAGGTATAGATATAGTTCAGTGCCAAATTTTAGCTGCCGAAGGATATGACTGGATTCGGATAGAATCAGTATTAACGGTCAAGATGATATAAAACCTAGAGGATATGCTATACAGTGCAGAGTAACAACGGAAGATCCAAGTAACGGATTTTGCTCCCGATACAGGTATAATAGACGGATATAGAACGGGTTCCGGTTTCGGTATCAGACTTGACGGCGGAAACGGATTTTCAGGTGCGCATATTACACCTTACTACGACAGTTTGCTTGTAAAGGTTACTGCGTGGGGAAGAACATTTGAAGATACCATTGCGAAGGCTCTTCGTGCTTTGGATGAGGCTAAAAATCAAAGGGCGTAAAGACAAATATCGGATTTATAATGAGCGTGCTGAATCACGAAACATTTAGAGCGGAAATTGTGATACAGGCTTCATAGAGGCAAACCCTGATTTTGGTACAAATTCAAAATGAAGATGATGAACACAAGATACTTACATTCCTTGCAAACAAGGCTGTAAATGAGCATCAAGTGAAAAAGCAGCAGTTTGAGCGCTCCTGTATTCCCAAGAATCAAAAAGAAGAAGTTGCGGCTCTTCGCGGTACAAAGCAGATTCTGGACGAAAAAGGACCTGAGGGACTTGCAGCTTGGGTAAAGGATAGAAAGCAGCTTTTGATTACCGATACCACTATGAGAGATGCACAGCAATCGCTCATGGCTACGCGTGTAAGAACGATTGATATGGAGAAAATAGCACCCTGCCACTGCATTTTTACGGTAAGGATTTATTCTCGCTTGAAATGTGGGGCGGCGCTACATTTGATACTGCATATAGATTTTTGAAGGAATCTCCTTGGGAAAGACTTGCTACATTAAGAAAGAAAATCCCGAATATTATGTTCCAAATGCTTCTTCGTGGAGCAAATGCGGTAGGATACAAAAACTATCCCGACAATGTAATAAGAGAGTTCGTGAAAGAATCTGCAAATGCAGGTATTGATGTATTTAGAATTTTCGACTCCACTCAACTGGATAGAGGGTATGGAAGTTGCAATGGACGAGGTCCTGAAGCAAGGAAAAGTTGCAGAGCCTTGTATTTGTTATACAGGCGATATTTTTAGATGAATCAAAAGAAAAAAATACAATCTGAAATATTATGTAAATATGGCAAAAGAGCTCGAAAGAAGAGGCGCACATATACTCGGAATCAAAGATATGACGGGACTTATCAAGCCGCTTGCAGCAAAAGAAAGCTGGTTGAAGCACTTAAAAATGAGATAGATATACCTGTGCATTTGCATACACATGATACAAGCGGTAACGGTAATGCTACAAATCTGATGGACTGCGCTTGCCGGTGTTGATATTGTCGATGCGGCATTTAACAGTATGTCAGGACTCACTAGTCAGCCTGCGCTTAACACTTTGGTGGCTGCAATGGAAAAATACTGAAAGAGCTACCGGTATTGATTCTGAGGGTATGCAAAAGATTTCTAATTACTGGAGCGCAGTGCGCCCTGTATACGGAAAGTTTGAATCTGATTTGAAAGTAAGTTCTGCTGAAATTTACAGATATGAGATTCGGACGGTCAGTATTCAAACTTTAAAACCGCAAGTTGAGAGCTTCGGACTTGGTCATAAGTTTGAAGAAGTTAAGGAAATGTACAAGACTGTAAATGAGATGCTTGGAGATATAGTAAAAGGTAACTCCGTCATCTAAGGCAGTTGGAGATATGGCTATATTTATGGTGCAAAAACGAACTTACACCTGAAAATATCTACGAAAAAGCGGAAAATATCGATTTCCCTGATTCCATCGTTTCGTATTTTTGAGGGTATGATCGGGGACAACCGCAAGGCGGATTCCTGAAAAATTGCAGCAACATTGATTAAAAGGCAAGAAGCCCTATTACTTGCAGACCCGGAGAATTACTTGAGCCTGAAGATTTCGAATATATCAGAAGCGGACTTGTTGACAAGCTCGGGCTGGAAGGCAATAATCAAGAGGTGCTGAGCTATGCGTTATATCCAAAAGTATTTGTCGATTATGTGCAGAGCATTAAGCGCGACGGAAACTTTAGGCAAATGGGTAGTGATATATTCTTCCACGGACTTGCAGTCGGAGAAACTTGCGAAATCAGTTTGGAAGAAGGAAAACTCCTTGTTGTCAAATTGATTGAAATTCGTCCTGCCGATGCGGAAGGTATGAGAGGTAATCTTCGAAGCGAACGGAAATCGCAGGGTAATATCCGTACGAGATGTTGAACTTGAAAGAATGGGTGTAGCTAAAACCGTCTACTCAATGGCAGGATCCGGATAATCCTAAGCAGATAGGTGCTAATATACCCGGAAGCTATAATAAAGATTTTTGGTTCAAGAGGGTGATGAAGTTACAGAAAAAGCAGCCTGTAGCTATAATCGAAGCTATGAAAATGGAAACAAATATACTTGCAACTACAAGCGGTACAGTTGACAAAAATATATGTGAAAGAAGCACAGCAGGTTAAAAACAGGTGAGCTGGTAATTGAATTGAAAATAACGAAAAGGAGTAGCTTCGAGTATAAGTGTAGCTACTCCTTTTGTTGACTTAATGTATCAAGCGATGAATAATTCGATAAAACAAACGAAAAGAGGAGAATATGGGACTTTTTGATAAGGTGTTTAATAAAAAGAATGAAGAACCGAAAAAGATGGCAATCTGATAATGTCTATGCCGATGTTTGCTTCGGAAAAAGGGTATTGCCCTAAATAACGTGATAAAGGATTTACAATCGCACTGGGGAAGAATTGTCAGAAGGTGTTGAAGGTGATGACCAGACTGCCACATTCAGCATTGACGGTGAACTTGTTGCACTCGCACTCATGCCTGCTCCTATACCAAGTGAAGAATTTGAGTCCATGTACAGTATTCATATCTTTGGAAGGATGCAGAAACGAAATTAAAAAAATCATAAAGCACACGCAATAGTATCGCTTTTTCAGGGATGACCTTCGGTGAAAAGGTATTCTATATTAACTATGGTAAACGCTTCAATTTTGAGGACTTCTGAAAAATGCAATCGGCGTGTATCAAGGAGAATCAACCCTGCTTTTGCCGAAAAATTGTATGTTGACTTTGCGGATATGTTAAAAGAAGAAATGCTTCCGATTCAGCTGTGGGTATATGTAGGAATAATAAATGACGGAGAAAAATGCAGCCTTTATACATATGGAATGAAAGAGTTCGACAAATTGGAAATGGAAATAATTGACTCAAATGTTTCTGCAAGTGAATTATACGACTTTTTTCATGTCGGTGCTTCATTACATCCTGCAAGGAGATATTACTTTAAAGGACGGGGAAACTATCGGGTTGACCGAAGAACAAAAATTAAAAATTGTCGAGTCGAAAGCGGTCTATTTGGACGGAACATCGCTCAAACTCGAAATGTAGAAAAAAACAATCAAAAACAATTCCATTTTTCTTGACATGAACTGATAATTTTGCTAGAATAGCAAAGGTTTAGTTTAATATGAAAACTTGCAATAAAATATGCTAAAATTTGTAAGCGGGAGGTGTCGAAGTGATAAATTTATATAAACAAAATTCAGTTTTGCAATTTCACTCTTGAGTTCCGCTTTTCAGAATTGTACGCTTTGCGTCGATTCGGACAATTACAATTTTATATTTGCTTTTAATTTTTAATCTTCAATTAAGGAAGATGAGTTTATTGCATTGTTTGTAAAAAGGAGGAGTACGATGCTAAAAGGAAGAAGTTTACTGGAACCAGATGGATTTTACTTTGGAGGAGCTTGAGGAAATTTTTGATCTTGCGGATAAGATAATTGAAAATCCGAGAAATATCAAAAAGGTGTGCGACGGAAAGTTGCTCGCAACGCTTTTTATGAACCGAGCACGAGAACCAGATTTAGCTTTGAGGCGGCTATGCTTAGACTGGGTGGTCAGATTATCGGATTTTTCGGGCCGAATTCAAGCTCGGTGGCAAAAGGCGAAAAGTATTTCAGACACAATCAGAACTATTGCTTGCTACGCGGATATAGCGGTAATGAGACATCAAAGGAAGGCGCACCGAGGTAGCGGTGAACAGCACGGATATGCCTGTAATAAACGCAGGAGACGGAGGACACCAACATCCTACGCAGACTCTTACGGATTTACTTACGATTAGAAGGAAACTCGGAAAGTTTGAAAATCTTACAGTTGGGTGCTGCGGTGATTTGAAATTTGGAAGAACCGTACACTCTCTAATCAAAGCACTTTCAAGATATGAAGGCGTAAAATTTAAATTGATATCACCTGCAGAACTTAAAGTGCCTGATTATGTAAAAGAAGTACTTGAAAAACAATATTGAATATGAAGAAATAGAAAGTATGCAGGAAGCATTACCGAACCTCGATGTACTTTATATGACTCGTGTTCAAAGAGAGCGATTTTTTTCAACGAAGAAGATTATATAAGGTTAAAGGATACATATATTCTCGACAAAGCCAAAATGAAACTCGCACCTAAGCAGATGATAGTGCTTCATCCTCTTCCGAGGGTAAATGAGATTGCGGTAGAGGTAGACGAAGATCCAAGAGCTATGTATTTCGTACAGGCGAAAAACGGAATGTTCGTGCGTATGGCTCTTATAATGAAATTACTCGGAATGGAGGTAAGATAATGTTAGTTAACAGTATAGAAAAAGGAATAGTAATAGATCACATTACGGCGGGACTCGGTGCGAAGATATTGGAACTTTTGGATATGGACTTGAGCGAAAATACTGTAGCTTTCATAATGAACGCAAGCAGCGGTAAGCATGGAAAAAAAGATATAGTAAAAATTCAAAATGTAACAGATGTGAATCTTGATGTACTTGGACTTATTGAGCCGAACGCAACTGTAAATGTTATAGAGAACGGTAAAATAGTAAAAGAAAATCAACTTGAATTTACCTGAAAAAGTTGTGAATGTAATTAAATGCAAGAATCCGAGATGTGTTACATCGGTAGAAGCAAATGCTCCGCACGTGTTTCATCTGATTAATGAGGAAAAACAGGGAATATCGCTGCGAATATTGCGATGATATAGTTTGTATGAAGGATAAATAATTATGCTGATTATAAAAACGGAAATTTGGCTCTTTCGACGCTTGGCAGTGTGGAAAAAGGCGACTTATACATAAGGAATGGAAGAATTTCAGGTATAAATCTGGCAGGAAAAGTTCAAGGTGAGCTTTTTCGCTTCTGAAAGCGCCGAAGTGATCGATGCTACAGGAAAGCTGGTTGCACGGGGTTTGTGGATTTACATGTGCATTTTTCGAGAACCGGGATTTGAAGCAAAGGAAACGATTAAGTCAGGGAAGTCAAGCGGCAGCCGCAGGCGGTTTTCTACAGTTTGCATTATGCCAAATACAAAACCCGGTAGTTGACAGCATAGAGACATTAAAATACATAGACGAAAAGATCAAGAATGACGCAGATATAATATGTGCTTCCTATAGGCAGCATTACAATAGGGCAAAAGGGAGAACAACTTGCTGATTTCAACAGTATGCTGAATTATGACGGCTTATGTAAAGGCACAGACAGGCAAAAGGAATATGCGCTATAAGTGAAGACGGTAGAAGTGTTATGAATTCAGCACTTATGCTAAAGGCTATTAAAGAGGCTAAAAAATACGGAATATCGGTATTTTCGCATACGGAGGATGAAACATTACATGAAACGAGCATAGGTGAGGAGCTGTTTGCAGTTAGAGATATGATGCTGGCGCAAGAAGCAGACTGGAAAATCCACCTTTTGCCATATAAGTACGAAAAATGCGTGGATATGATAGCGTATATGAAGCAGCAAGGTGTAAGGGTTACGGCGGAGGTAACACCACATCACTTGGTATTATCGGGCGAAGGAATTTTTGGAGATACCAATCGAAAAATGAATCCGCCGCTTAGAACAAAAGAAGATGTCAAAGCGTTGAGAAAGGCTTTGAAAGATGGTGTTTTGGATATTATAGCAACAGACCATGCGCCGCATACAAAGGAAGAAAAGGATATGCCGTACGACAAAGCTCCAAATGGAATTGTAGGACTGGAAAGCAGCATTTTCCGTTTGTTATACGAGTCTGGTAAAAAACGATAAGTTTTTCGATAATGGAGATAATAGAAGCGATGTCGTTAAAGCCTGCTAAAATATTGGGTATAAATGATATTGGAAGCATCGAAGTAGGCAAGTATGCGGATATTGCTATAATCGATATAGAAGAGTCATATACTATAGATAAAACAAAGTTTTTATCAAAAAGGACAAAATACGCCGTTTGATAAGATGTCGGTTTACGGGAAAGTGGAAAAAGACGCTGGTTCGCGGTAAGCTCATATATAGTATTTTGATGTATTAGTTGGAGGTAAAAATGATAGATACGCTTTTGCAGAAGATAGACGAACTGGAAAATCCGTCAGTAGTTGGGCTTGATCCGAATATCAGGATGATTCCCCAAAAACTTAAGGAAGAAAAAAATCGAAGAATTTGGGAAAAACACCCAAAGCGGTAGCTGAAATGTTTTTGGAATTCAACAAAGGTATAATAGACGCCGTAGCTGATATAGTGCCTGCGGTAAAAACCTCAAATTGCTATGTACGAGCAGTATGCACTTGACGGAATTGATGCGTATTTGAAAACTATTGAATACGCAAAAAGACAAGGGACTTGTGGTTATAGGTGATATAAAAAGGGGAGATATATCTTCAACTGCCAAAAGCGTATGACACATATTTCGAACTGAAATATGTGGCGAACGATACGATTTATGGAAAGAGGATTTTGTAACCGTAAACCCTTACTTGGGAATAGACGGCATATTGCCTTTTATCGAAGCCTGTAATGAACAGGACAAGGGAATTTTCGTATTGGTAAAGACGAGCAATCCGTCAAGCTCACAGCTACAAGACTTGATTTCAGACGGTAAACCTATCTATCATCATGTTGCGGAGTTGGTAATTAAATGGGGAGAACTGAGCCGAGGAAAACGCGGATATGATAAAGTCAGAGCAGTAGTGGGAGCGACTGAAAGCAAGCAAGGTGAAGAACTAAGAAAGTTGATGCCTCGTACTTTCTTTTTGGTTCCGGATACGGTGCGCAAGGAGGTAAAGGGATGACCTGAAAGGGTATTTTTGATAGTGAAGGCAGAGGCTGTATCGTAAACTCTTCACGCGGAATAATTGCAGCATATCAAAAAGATGACAGATATGGTGATGATTTTGCAGCAGCAGCAAGAGATGCTGCAGTGCCATGAAGGAAGATTTGAGGTTATGATATGAAAAAGACAGACGAGTTAAAAATTTTTATCTAATAAGGAAATTGAAAAAGATATTTTTTTGACTTACGACTTTTTAGTCGATTTTGAAGAAAAACCAATACCCGGTCAATTTGTAAATTTATATACAAACGATAACAGTCTGCTTTTTGCCAAGACCTATAAGTATATGCGACTTTGAGGGTGATGAACTTAGGCTGGTTTTATAGAAAAGCGGGCAAAGGTACACAGCTGATTTCAACCTATGAAGGCGGCGGAAAGCATCGATATTATGGGACCTCTTGGTAACGGAAATATGATATACAAGGACAGCAATTCGGGAAGAATCAATGATTTCAAAGGTGTCAAAACTATATTAGTAGGGGGAGGTATAGGTACTCCGCCGATGTTATTTATTTGGCTAAGGAGCTGAAAAATGGGTGCTGGCGTAAATGTGGTACTTAGCTTCAGGTGCGATCCTATTTTGGAAGAAGATTTCAACAAAGCAGGTGCAAAAGACATTTGTTGCAACGACTGATGGAAGCCGAGGCTTTAAGGGAAACGGGATAGAACTTATAAAAAAAGAGAATTTACTCGACGGGACAAAGGAGATTTTTGCATGCGGACCTGCTGGACTTTTGAGAGCGCTTTGAGAGCTTGCAAATGAGCATAGCATACCATGTCAACTTTCACTGGAAGAAAGGATGGGATGCGGATATGGAGCATGCGCAGGCTGCGTATGTGAAAGATAAAGGAGTCCGAAAAAAGCGTTACAAAAAGGTGTATGTAAAGCGGGGGCCGATTTTTATGCGGATACCGTAGTTTGGGAGAAATAATATGAACGTAAATATGAATGTAAATATTGCAGGAGTTTGCCTTAAAAATCCGGTAATGACGGCATCAGGGAACTTTTTGCACCGAAAAATACGGCGGAATTTTTACGATATTACAAAGCTGGGCGCGGTTGTTACAAAAAGGAGTTGCGGACGATAGCGTGGCAAGGAAATCCTACACCCAGAATAGCGGAAAACATACGGTGGAATGTTGAATTCAATCGGACTTCAAAATCCCGGTGTGGAGCAGTACATCAAAGAAGACTTGGAATTTTTGAAAGATAAAGATGTTCGGATTATTACAAATGTAGCAGGACATAGCATCAAAAGAATATGTAAAAACTTGCGAGATACTCGATGACACTTGCGTAGATATGCTTGAAATTAACATATCTTGTCCGAATATTGCCGAAGGAGGAATGAGTTTTGGAACCGATGCGAAAATGGCGGAAGAAGTTACAAAAAGCGGTGAAAAATCACCAAAAAACCCGTAATAATAAAGATCTCTCCGAATGTAACCGATATAACTCAAATTGCAAAAGCGGTTGAAGCAGCGGGTGCAGATGCGGTATCGCTGATAAATACATTACTTGGAATGAGAATAGACGTACATAAGCGTTCACCTATTCTTGCGAACAAAATGGGCGGATTTTCGGGACCGGCGATATTTCCGGTAGCGCTCAGAATGGTTTACCAAGTAAGGCGTGCTGTAAACATACCGATAATAGGAATGGGAGGAATTACAACGGGCGATGATGCTGTGGAAATGTTACTTGCAGGTGCGGATGCGGTTGCGGTTGGAACTGCAGCAATGCTTGATCCGTCAGCTCCTATAAATATTATTGACGGAATCGAAAAATACATGATTGAAAATAATTTTAAAACAATAAAAAGAATTACAGGAAGCATTTTGCGATTAGGAGGGAAAAAAATGGGTTATAGAGAAGAATTCATAGAGTTTATGCTAAAATCGGATGTCCTTAAATTTGGAGAATTTGTTACCAAAAGCGGTAGAAATACACCATATTTTATAAATACTGAAACTATATGCTTGGAAGCCAGTTATGAAGCTGGGTGAATTTTATGCAGCATGTATAGAGGAAAATATAAAGTGCGGAAATATTTCATCAAATGTCAAGGCTCTTTTTGGACCTAGCTTACAAGGGTATTCCTATTGCAACAGCTGCAAGCATAGCTTTATATGACAAATATGGCAGAGAAATAGGCTATACCTTTAACCGCAAAGAAGAAAAAGACCATGGCGAAGGCGGAAATCTTGTAGGATTTAAGCTCAAGGAGGGCGATGAAGTTGTAATCGTTGAGGATGTAATAACAGCAGGTACGGCTATCAGACAAATTTTGCCCGCTTTACAGGCTATCGAGCGTAAAGATTGCAGCAGTGATAGTTTCTGTGGACAGAATGGAAAAAGGACAGAATGACAAAACTGCAATAATGGAGTTGCAAGAGGAATTTGGTATCAAAACTTTCCCAATTAGAATATAAGTCAAATTATCGAAACAGTTGAAAATATGCAGCTTAGCGGCAAAATGGACGAACTGATTACTCCACAAATTAGAAATAAAAATCTCAGCATACATGGACAGTTACTGCGTGCGATAGGATAGTTTACGAACATCTAAGATTGATAGTTTATTAAAGATTTTTTTCAAGCGTTCTTTAAAAAGAACTCTAAGTGATTTTTGGACTGATAATTTCTGCATCCGGTCCAAATGAAAAAGAAGTTGAATATTTCCATAGGAGTGCAGTCAAAAATATATGTATCCTCAGTGGAAAGTGCTTCTATTTTTCAGGCCGCGAAAATAATCTGGATTTATAGATCCCATTGTCAGTTAATTTTACTTTTATTTGTTCCGGTTCTCCCATAAGGTATGCAGGAGAGTATGCAGACAGTTTTGCTTCTATTTCAGCTATTTCCGCTTTGTTTAGATGGAATGTTTTTCATTAACATAGCAGTAGGATTTATTCTTGCCATAGAAAAAGAAGCAATTCTCTTGTCTGCTTTTTTTATCGTTAGCTTTCAAGAGAATAGCATGCTGAGTATGATTGGGTATGCGACGGATCCGGAACTATTTTGTACGGGTACACATATAAAAAAATGGTCACTACCGTTATAATGTACTTTTTACCTTAAGTATTCGACTTTTTCGCATGCAGTTTCAATCATTTCATAGATATGTTTTCTATAAATTCGTTCACGCTCTATAAATGGAAGAGAACAGTATTCTTCAATTACAGAGCGTCGTATAGAGCCGGGTCGTCGTTTATAATATTTATCTTCTTCACAAACTTCCTCCAGATATTTTATATTATTATCATTGATTCGGTATAGTTTACCGTAGCCCTTCTTAGAATTAAATTGTGATATTTTCCGATCTATATCTTTTTCATTGGATAATAATGTTTGTATTACCAATTCTTCATTGTTAGAATCTAAATGGCAAGTCTCAAATATTTTTCGTAAGTTCAAGTTTGCGTTGTTCCAAATATAACGAAATTGAGGATTTAGCTTCTAATTTATAGTGATCAAAGACTGTATTTATAAATTTTGTTGTATTGGAAAATGCCAAAATGTATCCATATCTTTTGCTATTGTAATTGTAGCTCTATTACTTAGTGTAAGTCTGATTTTTGCTCATCGTTTATTAGTGAATATCCATTTTCATCAACAAAACCCATAACAATATACTCCTATTTTCTATTTATTCCCTGTAATAGTAACATAATTTAGGGTAAAATACAATAAAGTTTTTATTAAAAAGGAACGATTTATATTGTAAAAAGTCAAACATTTTTGACACAAAAGCCTATAATATAATTTTGATTATTGTATATCATATTTTTTAACAATATGGGAGAAATTTTCATATATTGTTAAAAAAATTTTCGAAAATCATACTCTCACTTTTTTCTTTTTCTATATACTCTTCTAACATTTCATTTGCAGTTTTGAATTTCAAAACTTTCTTCGCTATATTGTTTTGTCTTTTTGCATATCTTTCAAAACTCTTATACATCTCTTCTTCGCTCTTGAATCTTCTATTTGCATAAAATTTCTCACTATCTTCTCTATGACTTCTTTCTACATACCCGTTTTGCCATGGACTGTATGGTGCTGTTAGTTTATGCTCTATACCTAATTCTTCTAATCTTTTTGAAATCTACTTTTTCTATTTGTTCTGTCTTGGTCATTTGTAAATTCTAAGCCATTATCTGTTTGTATTTGCTTTTATTTTTAAATCCCATTTCTTTTCTAATATATTTAAGTAGTTACTTGTTTCGTATGTGCTTTTTTCTTTTTACTATCTTCAATATTCTTTTTTTCTTGTATATACATCTATCCCTGTTATTTGATAATATCTATCTACTTCACTTTTTAAATCCTATGCATTCTAATGGTACATATTTTTATATCTACTTGTACTTGCTCTCCTGGTCTTGTTACTTTTGCTTGCTCTCTCTTTTTCTTTCTTCTTTTTCTTTTTCTCTTGTACAGTTTTTAATTTTAATTTTTATCTGTCTTGTCATTGAATCGTAGCATCTTGTATATCCTTTTTCTTGTAACTTTCTGTATACTTGTGCTAACCCTTCATGCCTATGATATCTATAGCAATGTTTTATCTTTTCTTGTTCTTCTACTGTATGTTCTTTTTGGATAGCTTTTTGGCTTTGTTGACTCTTTTTCTTAATGATTCTATTGTTCCATCATATCTTTTCATCCAATAATGTACATACTGTCTTGTTACATGATATTTTCTCGCTGCTTTTGCATTATCTTTTATTGCATATTCTATTATTTGCTTGCGTCTTTTTCATTCCTTCTGTTATACTTTTTATTCATAGAAAGCCTCTTTACTGATTTTTATTTTTTCCAAATCTTATTATATCAGTTGGCTTTCTTTTTATACTCTTTTGTCACAAATCTATTGTAGCATAACACGGTAGAAGTTACTGAGAATCTTGACAAGATATTTACCCTATGATACTGCTACGGGTAAAATGAGCATACATATTCCTGATAATGACAGTACATACAAGATTTCTTATGTTACGGATTTCTCTGAAAATGCGAAACGCGGAGATTACTTGAATAATAGTGTAGCTCTTATAGAAGGAACAACTCAAAAGGGGTCGCAGCAGCGGTTTATATTTTAACATTATCTCTGATACTTTCGGTCGTCTGAGAGATAAGACTTACCACCGTCTTGAGATATTAAAAGCAAATGCTAAAGGTGATAATCTCAAAGATGCGGAATTTAACCTGAAGAGACTTGCAGCGGCGGCATGACTTTGGAAGACTTCGGAACTCATAAGACGGGACTTGACGGAAAGATAAAGTTTACAAATCTCACTCGAGGAGAATATGAACTTACGGAAGTAACGGCACCTGAAGGATATAAGAAGAGCGAAACTCCTTACAGGCTAAAGGTAAAGGAACTTGAGAAAGGATTTAAGGTAGAGCTTATAGGTGATTATGCAGGCAAGGCAAATTTGGAACAGAACGCCTTAACGATAATTAACGATCCTAAGGAAAATCCGCCGAACAATATAAAAACCCTAATCCGAATCCTAACCCTAATCCTAATCCAAACCCGAATCCGAATCCGAATCCGTAAATCCACCGAACGATACGCCGACACCACCTACACCACCGACTACGCCAACTACACCGAATGTACCAAGATATCCAAGGAGCAATCCGCCAAATCCTAATGATCCGAATAGTCCTCCAACTATTACTATCATAGATGAAAATGGAGTACCTCTCGGAAACTACAAAAAACATCCGAAACCGACGGGACTTTTGAGTACATAATTGACGAAGAAGTACCGCTGGCAAAAACCTGCTTCCCAAAACAGGTGATGACTTTGCACATTTCTATTATATGGGCGGACTCACATTTATGATTGCGGGTATGGCGCTTGCGCTTGATAGCTTGCGAAGAAAAAAAGCAAAGCGCAGTACGGCTAAAGATGCATAGTGTTTGTAAAGGCTCGGGACTATTATAAAATTAAACAAAGATAGATGAAGAACAGAGTTATAGGACGGTAGTGTAGTCTAAAAAACCCCTACACATGTTGAAAAACAATATGTATAGGGGTTTAATCTTTTTGAATAAGAATACTGCAGCTGCATTTCTCAGTTGAAAAAGTGCCTAAAAATGCTATAATAATAGATAAAATTGGCATAGGTACGGTGTGGAAAATATATGAAATCAAGTGAGGAAAAACCCTAAAAATAAGTGAGGATGACCTGATTTTACGCCATTGCGACGGCTGCGATTAACACAGAAGGCGTATTTGCTATTGAAGGAAAAAGTTTCACAAGAAAAATTTACTTGCAAAATAAGGGCAAAAGCCGCACTGACGAAAAGGGTGTCAAGATTACAAAAAGAGCACGAAAAATTAGAATTGATGTGTTTTTGGTGCTAGAATACGGTTTTTAAAATTCCACAAATAGCTTGGAATACACAACAAAAATATAAACAAGGCATTACAGGAATTGACACAAATGCAGGTGAGCGCTATCAATATACACATAAACGGGATACATTTTTAGATAAAAATTAGCTATGAATGGGCTAATAGAGAGGTAAAAACGAATGTATAGACAGCAGGCTAAGGAAAATCTTATGTATAGACAGCAGGCGAGGGAAAAGTTGATGCAACTTTTTATCAAATGGATATGAACTCAGATTTTTCCGCCTTACAGAGCTTTTTGAGAACAGCGAAGAATGGGAAAAAGGAACAACATTACATAGAAAATTGCATTGAAATATTCTTGTCTTACAAAGACGAGATAGATACAAAAATCAAAGAAGCATCTCTAAATGGAATATTTCAAGATTTTTCAAAAGTAGATCTTGCAATTTTGAGACTTGCGATTTGTGAACTTGTTTATACTGGATATACCGATACAGGTTGCTATAAACGAGGCAGTTCAGTTGGAGCAAGGAGTTTTTCAAACAGAAGAGAATAAAATCATCAACGGTATTTTTAGCGACTGTTGCAAAATCGAGGCAAGCTTTCCGAGCTTAGGCATTTGGAAAATTGATTTATGGATAACAAATTTACGGTTCTTGGAATAGATACAAGCAATTACACAACTTCCGTTGCGTTAGTAGATGATAATGGCAAAATCTTGGCGGATTTTCGCAGATTACTGAGTGTCAAGCAAGGAGAACGCGGACTTCGTCAGTCTGACGCGGTTTTTCAGCACATGATAAACTTTCCGCAGATTTTTCGAAGAAATGTCGGACTTTTGAAGATTGAGTCAAAAGATTTAAAATCAGCCTTAAAGTTAAAGGCGATTGCAGTTTCAGAAAGACCGAGACCTGTAGAAGGTTCATATATGCCGTGTTTTAGAACTGGTGAAGCCTTTGCATGCACCTTAGCAACATCTTTGGCATTGCCGATATTCAGGTTTTCGCATCAAGAAGGACATATTGAGGCGGCATTAAATGGACAGGAAATTGATTTTCCAAGTAAATTTCTATGTTGGCACCTGTCGGGCGGAACATGTGAATTGTTGCTTGTCGAGAATGCGCATTCGAAAGCAAGCGAACAAAAGTTTACAGATTCTCAAGATATGTATACAAATAGCCACGCATATAATATTTCGATTATAGGAGGAACGCTCGATATTTCGTTAGGGTCAGTTGATTGACAGAATCGGTGTAAGGCTTGGGATGCATTTTTCCGTCAGGGAAATATTTAGGATGAGCTTGCATGCGCCGAAAAAGGTAAGTTCAAGAAAATTTGAGCAAATCTTCACGAAAATCAAGCGAAAAGGCTTGTTCTTCAATGTTTCAGGTTTGGAAACACAAATTAAAAGGTACATAGAAAGTCAGCTTGAAAAATCCGAAAATACAAAGCTGAATGAATATATTGCAAAGCGATTTATTCGAAATAATTGCGGACCTATTGATGCAAGTCAGCACCGAAGCTCTTGGTGAAGAAAAATTCACCACATATTGTTTTCAGGAGAGTCGCAGAAAGCAGTTATATTCGCAAGCGATTTAAAGAAAGCAAAGAAAACGACAAATACAGCTTCGGTTTTTCAAATGCGAAGCTATCGTCAGATAATGCGGTTGGAATTGCGCTTTTTGGGAAGGAAATTACTTTTTATGAGGGCGATAACGGTTTTCGGAAGTAAACAGTTATATTGCAAGGATACTTAATGTAGATCCCTGTTCTTAGCAGTATTTGTATAACAGGTGAAATATCCGGTGTTACATATCATTCATCCGGATATGTCTATATGACGCTTAAGGATGAAAAAGCAGACTTGCTTGTTTTTATTCGGAAAAATATAGTTAAAAACTTACAGATAAAACTGCAAGAAGGAAAAACAATCGAAGCGACAGGGAGCGATTTGCGGTTACGAGCGCGGCGGGGAGCTATTCATTTCGAGTGTTTACCGTAACTGCTGCTGAAAAAGAAGGCGAGCTTGCGACTGAATTTGAAAGGTTAAAACAAAAACTCTTTGACGAAGGATTATTTGATGCAGGAAGAAAAACCTCTGCCTCGTTATCCGAATAAGGTTGTAATTGTAACATCTGATACAGGGTGCTGCGATTGAAGATATTAAAAAAACGGCATGGAACTTAAATCCGCAGTAAAACTGGTTTTGATTCCGACGCTTGTTCAAGGAAAAAGGCGCAGCTGAGGATATAGTTCGCTCTATTGAAATTGCGAATACTAAAATTGAAGGAGCTGACATACTGGTGGGATTTGTCGAGGCGGCGGAAACAAAGAGGATCTTGCCGCATTCAATGAGGAAATTGTGGCAGATCGATTGCGGCAGCAAGTTGCGGTAATCTCTGCGATTGGGCACGAGATTGACTTTACAATCGCAGACTTTGTTTTCCGACGCGCGGCGGCTACGCCGACCGCAGCTGCGCAACTGCCATCCCCGATAGACAGGTTTTGAAGCAGCGATTGTCGGTTTTACAAAATGAGCTTATCTCAACTGTAAAAAGGAAGCTGGTGTACGAAAGAGCTCACTTATCTTCGCTGAAAGAACAGTTAACGCTGTTAAATCCTGCGCATATTATAAAGCGCGGCTATGGAGCTATATTGGATTCAAATTTACATTTTATAGAGGATACATCAAAAGCTGGCGTGCGGCGATAAAAATAGTAGTGCTTACAAGAGATGCGAAGATAAATGCAAATATTGAAGATATTAGTAAAGAGGTTCAAGATGACTAAGAAAAACGGATTCCTATGAAGCTGTACTTATGCAACTGGAGGGAGTTTTATCTAAACTAAAAGGCGAAAAAAATTAGCTATATCGGAAGCGATTGCACTTGTGGCTGAGGGAAATGAATATTACCGTGCCTGCAATGAGCTGCTCGATAAATTTGAAACTGAATTAGAAGTTTTTCTAAATAACGGGAGGCAAGTATGAACGACGAGAAATACCTAAAAGTACAAACAACTTATAGATGAGCATGTTTTGGAATTTTTACCTGAAATAGATTACAAGAGCGTTACTTTGTATGAATCTATAAAATATAGACTTGACTGCGGGAGGAAAAAGAATAAGACCGATACTTTTTACTCGCTGCGTGTGATTTTTGTGGGGGCGATGTAAACCTTGCTATTCCTTATGCCTGTGCGCTTGAATTTATACATACATATGCTCTGATTCACGACGATTTACCGCTATGGACGATGACGATATGAGGCGAGGACAACCGTCAATCATATAAAGTTCGGTGAAGCTGTTGCTATACTTGCAGGGGACGGTCTACTAACCTCCGCGTTCGAAATTATGAATAAGGAAATGTTCATTTATTTTGATGATTTACCTAAATTAAAGGCTAGAATTAAGGCAATAAACGAAATAGCAAAAAAGGTGCCGGAGTGAGAGGTATGGTTGCAGGGCAAGTGCGGATATTGAAGCTGAAAACAAAGCAGTGCTCAAAGGAAATGCTCGATTATATCCATATAAACAAGACCGGAACGCTTATTACGGCAGCCGTGCGCGCAGGAGCGTATATCGGAGGCGCGAAGCCTGCGGATATAAATGCGCTTACTATTTACGCAGAAAATTTAGGGCTTGCTTTTCAAGTTGCAGATGACATACTGGACATCAACGGTAACGAAGAACTTATGGGTAAAAAGCGGGGAACGATTCCAAGAAAAACAAGGCTACATTCCCATGTATGTGCGGTCTTGAATCGTGCGAAAATTACTTAAACGAGCTTACATTAAATGCGAAAAATGCGCTTGCATTACGGAAGCGACGCAAAGTTCTTTAACGATCTTGCTGATATGTTGCAAAAACAGGGTGGTCTAAAAATATATGAGTATAAATAAGGTAAAACTGAATGAACTTAATTTGCGGAAGATTTAAAAAGTATGGATTTTCAGGGAGCTTGAGTTGCTTTCTTACGAAATACGAGATTTTTTGATAGATAATGTTTCAAAAACCGGCGGGCATCTATCCCCCAATTTAGGTGTTGTGGAGCTTACTATTGCGCTTCATAAAAGTTTTTGATTCTCCAAAAAGACAAAAATAATTTGGGATGTAGGGACATCAATCATATGTGCATAAGATACTTACCGGCAGAGCAAGCGAGTTTAATTCGCTTCGAAAGTACGATGGACTTAGCGGATTTCAAAGCGAGAAGAAAGCCCGCGACTGTTTTAATACAGGGCACAGCAGCAATTCGATTTCTGCCGGACTTGGTATGGCAAAAAGCAAGAGATTTTACAAAACAAGATTTTTGAGGTTATTTCTGTAATAGGAGACGGTGCTTTGACAGGAGGACTTGCATTTGAGGCACTTAACAATGTGAGTGCAAGCAAATCAAAATGCTTATCATCGTAAACGATAACGGAATGTCCATATCCAAGAATATAGGCGGATTATCCACACATTTGAGCAAACTTAGAATGTCAGGGTGCGTATCTCGGATTTTAAAAGCGGTATCAAAAACGCTGAAAAAGTATCCCGCTGGTTGGAAGCGCGCTTTATAGCAAGGCGAGAATATCAGAGACGGTATCAAATCGGCTGTGAATACCGAGGAGCATATTTCGAAACGTTAGAATTAAATACTTGGGACCATTCGACGGACATGATATCGGACAGCTTATTCAGGCGTTTGAGATGACAAAGAAAATAGATTCACCGGTAGTGCTGCATGTATATAACAAAAAAGGCAAAGGGATATGTAAATTCAGAGGATTATCCGGACAAGTTTCATGGAATATCTCCATTTAATCCGCAAACGGGGGTTTTGCAATTCAAAAATCCGAGAGTCTTATTCTGCTGTTTTCGGTGAGGGAGCTTGAAAAACTGGCTGAAGCTGACGACAAAATTGTTGCAATTTCCGCTGCAATGCTTTCAGGTACAGGACTTTCAAATTTTGCGAATGATTTTCCGCAGAGGACATTTGATGTTGGAATTGCAGGGAAGGGCATGCGCTAAGTTTCGCTGCAGGGCTTGCTGTTTCGGGAATGAAGCGGTAGCTGCGATTTACTCGACATTTTTGCAAAGAGCTTACGGATCAAATAATTATTGATATTTGTATGCAGAATCTACCTGTTGTTTTGGCGATAGACAGAGCAGGCATAGTTGGAGAGGGACGGTGAAACGCATAACGGAATATTTGACATTGCATATTTGCTTCCAATACGAGATTTAAGGTTTTTCGCTCCTGCCGACGAGAAGGAGCTTCGAATGATGCTTTCAAAGGCATTGCAGCTCGAAAGTCGGTAGCAATTGCTATCCTAGAGGAAAAGCCGAAAAACTTTTGGGGTATTTACGATGATTATGGAGATATTACAAAACCGAAAGTGCATAGTTTGGGAAAAGATGTAAATATTATAGCAGTTGGACGGATGGTAAAATTTGCAGTTGAAGCGCAAAAATTACTCGAAGATATGGGAATTGACGCAGGAGTTGTCAATTTAAGACAACTTTCTCCGTTACCAAAAGATGAGATTATTAAAATTGCCAAAAGCGGCAAAAAGATTGTTACCATAGAAGACGGCGTGATAGTCGGAGGCATAGGTCAGTTAATCGTTAGTATGCTTAAAGCAAACGGAGTTTCTAAAAAATGCCTTGTGCTTGGCTTTGAAAATGAGTTTATAAAACAAGGTGATGAAAATTTGATTTTTGAGAAATATCGTTTTGGATGCAAGGGGAATAGCTGAAAGGGTGAGTGAATTTATTGAAAGATAGACTGGATGTCGTTTTTGGTAGGCTTCTTTGATTCAGAGAAAAAGCGAAAGCCCTCGATTATGGCAGGATTGGTTTTTGTTGACGGGATTTTTGGTAGACAAAGCCGGTAGCGGAATTGCAGACGATGCAGATATTTTTGTAAAGAAAAAAATTTATGCCCTTATGTAAGCCGTGGAGGCTTGAAGCTCGAAAAGGCGATAGATAAATTTGAAATCGATTTGACAGATAAAATATGTATGGATATAGGCGCTTCAACCGGTGGATTTACGGATTGTATGCTTCAAAACGGTGCGAAAAAAAGTTTATGCAATAGATGTAGGCAGAGGTCAACTTGACTGGAAGCTGAGAACGGATTCGCGTGTTGTAAATATAGAAAGAACGAATATCAGATATTTTCAAAATGATGAAATAAAAATACTATTGATTTTGCAAGCGTAGATGTATCGTTTATATCGCTGAATTTAATTTTTTCCTGTTATGAAAAACATGCTTTCCGAAAGTGGATATGCGGTTTGTCTTGTAAAACCGCAGTTTGAAGCAGGTCGTGAACAGGTGGGCAGTAAAGGTATAGTAAGGGACAAAAAGTTCACGAATCTGTCGTAAAAAGTCATTACATATGCTGAAAATAATGCTCTTGAGCCTATCGGAATTACATATTCGCCTCTTAAGGGAGCAAAAGGCAATATCGAGTTTCTAATGTATATAAAAACGCAAATGATGCGCAAAACTCAATATATTACAGAAGATGTAATAGCAAAACTGTCGATCGAAGCTCATGGTGAGCTTGAAATATAAAAATTAGGAGATACAAAATGGAACTATCAAAAAGTGCAACAAATGCATCTTTCACCAATCAGAAAATTTAACGGATATGCTATTGACGCTCGTGCAAAAAGGCATAAAGGTGTACAATTTAAATATAGGTCAGCCGGATATTAAAAACTCCGAAAGAATTTATACAGGCGATAAGGAGCTTTGATCAGGAAGTTTTTGGCGTACTCGGAATCAGCGGGTTCAAAAGAGCTTCAGGATAATGTTATAAAGTATTACAAAACTTTGGAGTCGAACTTCAAAAATCAAAAATGTACAAATCACAAATGGAGGCTCGGAAGCCCTAAGTATGGCATATACCTCGATTTTGAACCTGGGAGATGAGGTATTGGTACGGAGCCGTTTTATACAAATTATCACACTTTTTATAACAGCGGCAGAGGGAAAGGTAGTTCCGATTACAACTAAGGCGGAGGAAGCCTATAATTACGCATTTCGTGATAGAATAGAAGCTAAAATTACAAAGAATACGAAAGCTCTTTCATCGTAAATCCCGGAAATCCTACGGGACATGTTCTTACTAAGGATGAGATGCGCATGATTGCCGATGTGGTAAAAAGAAAACGATCTTTGGCTGATTGCAGATGAGGTTTATAGAGAGTTTGTGTACGATGGACTGCCTATGGCTTCATTTGGAGGAGTTTGACGATATTAAAGACAGACTTATAATCATCGATTCAATCTCAAAACGCTTTTCGGCTTGCGGAGCGAGAGTCGGTATGTTGATTTCACGAAATGAAGATATTATGCAGTCGGTGCTGAAGCTGGCGCAAGGAAGACCATGCCCTGCGACATTGGAGATGCTTGGAGCAAAAAGCGCTTTACGATTTGGATGCTTCGTATTTTGATGATATAAAAAGGAATATGAAGAAAGAAGAAATGCGGCATACAAGGAAGTAATGAAGATAGAATGGTGCGGTTTGCGCGATGCCGAAGGGCGCGTTTTACATGATGGTAAAAACTGCCTATCGAAGATGCGGAAGAATTTTTGATATGGCTGCTTACTGAATTCAGAGATAATAACGAAACTGTTATGTATGCGCCTATGAAGAGCTTTTTATGCTACACCGAATCTGGGAAAGAAACGAAATAAGGCTGGCTTATGTATTGCAAAAAAAGGATCTTGTAAGAAGCGTTGAACTTATAAGGCTCGGTATAGAAAAATACAAATCACTTGGGAAAAGATAGGAAAAAATTATGGCACTAACCCCTATGATGCAACAATATCTTGATATAAAAAGAATATCAGGATGCTATATTATTTTTTTAGATTGGGCGATTTTATGAAATGTTTTTTGAAGACGCACTTGTTGCCTCAAAAAGCTATGGAGATTGCATTAACAGGAAAGGCTTGCGGTCAAGAGGAACGGGCTCCAATGTGTGGAGTCCCTTTTCATTCTGCGGAAACTTACATAGCGCGTCTGATAGAAAAGGGATTTAAAGTAGCAATTTGCGAGCAGATAGAAGATCCTGCGCTTGCAAAAGGCATAGTGAAACGCGAGGTGGTGCAGATAATAACCTCGGTACCGTTTTAAGCCAAAATATGCGAGGAAAACGAAAAACAATTATATAGCTGCAATAAATGTGCAAGAAAGCGGAATCGGATTTTTCTTATTGTGATATTTCCACGGGAGAATTTGCTATAGTAATATTTCTGCCGGTGAGTTTTTCGTTGTTTTTAACGAACTTGCTCAAGATAGGCGCAAAAGAGCTTTTTGATTTGTGATAATTTTTAATTTTGTATTGGAAGCGGAGCTTTCGCAACTTTTCCGGATATGTAAATATAATAGGAAAGAATATTTTGAAAATAAGGATTCGGAATATATTTTTAAAAAAAGCAGCTAAATTTAAATACACTTACAGCAATAGGACTGAGTGATGACAGCGAGGGCATCTTTGCAGCTACTGGCATTGCTTTTTGTATATCAAAAACACAAGAAAGCAAGAAATGGATCATATTTCCGCTGCAAAGTATATAGCTTAAACTCACATATGACTTTTGGACACAAGGCAACTTTAAGGAACCTTGAAATTGTTCAAACATTATACGAAAACAAAGTGCAAGGCTCGCTTCTCGGAATACTCGACAAGACTTGTACGGCTATGGGAGGACGAAGACTCAAACAATGGCTGAAAGAGCCGTTAAATGATAAGCTCCGCATTGAGAAAAAGACTGAATGCGGTTGAAAGCATAGCGGATGATATATTATTACAAAATAATCTGCGTGAAAGCCTTAAATCAATATACGACCTCGAAAGACTTGCGGCACGAGTTGCCTGCAGTAATGCAAATGCGAGAGATTTGCTTGCGCTTCGAAATTCGCTATACAATTTGCCGCAGCTTAAAGATACGGCAAGTTGTTTTTTGAAGATCCGTATGTTGGCAGAACTGTGCGAAGATATCCCTGATGTTTTGTCTAATGTTTGCGATATTATTGAATCTGCAATAAGCGAGGATGCGCCTCTTTCAATCAAAGAGGGAGGTATAATAAAGTCCGGATTTAATCAAAAGCTCGACGATATGAAATTTGCAATCAAAGACGGCAAAGAATGGATCGCATCGCTTGAGAAAATTCGGAAGAGCGAACAGGTATAAAGAAGTTAAAGGTTGGATACAACAAGGTTTTTCGGATATTATATAGAAATCAGCAAAATCCAATCTTGCTGCCGTTTCCGGACAATTATATACGCAAGCAGACTTTAGTGAATTGCGAAAGGTTCATTACGCAAGAACTGAAAGAAGTGGAAAGCACGGTGCTAGGTGCGGAAACAAAGATAAATCAGCTTGAATATGAGATTTTTTGCGAGCTTAGGCTAAAACTTGGAGAGTATATAAAAGATATTCAAAATGCGCAAGAGCAATATCTAAAAATAGATGTTTTAACCGGGTTTTGCAAAGGTTTCTGGAGATTTATCATATAGAAACCTAAGATTACTGACGATTATGTGATTGAAATTAAAAATGGAAGACACCCCGTAATTGAAAAACAGTTTGAAAGACGGCAGCTTCGTATCAAACGATGTTTATCTTGACAATCAGGATGTGAGCATGCTGCTTATCACAGGTCCGAATATGGCGGGAAAATCTACTTATATGCGTCAAACGGCTTTTGATAGTTCTTATGGCGCAGATCGGTTCATTTGTTCCTGCTGATTTTGCCCGAATAGGTGTAGTTGATAGGATTTACACGAGAATAGGAGCATCCGACAACCTTTCTCAAGGTCAGAGCACATTTTTGTAGAAATGAATGAGCTTGCATATACTTAAATACGGCTACTACGAGAAGTCTAATTTTACTCGATGAAATAGGCAGAGGGACAAACCACGTATGACGGTCTTTTCTATTGCAATTTCTGCAGCGCACAGGCTATGCAGGCAAGGAAATCAAATACGAAGTATGTTTGCGACGCATTATCACGAAATGACCATGCTCGAAGATAAACTCGAAAGGCTTTGCACATTACAATGTAGGTATTAGCGAGAAAGCGGAGATGTTTGTGCATAAAAATAGTTAGGGGAAGCTGCAGTAGGCATACATGTAGCTAAATTAGCGGGGTTCCGGATGATGTTTTAGCAAAATGCAAATAAATATTTAACAGAGCTTGAAAGAGAGCGAGATAAACGCATTACGCTTCGGAAAAACAGACGAGATGAGTAAAAACGAGTGATTCACCAATCGAACGCTGAAGTTAAATATAAAGCGCTTTGCAGCAGATTAACGAAATAGATGAAAATGAGAAAAATATCACCCTCATCGAGCTTTACGCTATCTTGGCTGAACTTAAGGAAATAGTGAATAAGGAGTAATTGATGATAAGAGTTCTTGAGTGCGAGCAGATAGTGCTGCGCGAGGTAGTGTGAGTGCGACCGCTGTCGGTTGTAAAGAACTTGTTTGAAAATTCAATAGATGCTCATTCTAAAAGCATAGTAATTGAAATTAAAGCGGGGGAAAAGAATACATACGAGTTACGGACGATGGAATCGGAATACCGTCCGATCGAGCTTGAAACGGCTTTTTGCGCCATGCTACAAGTAAGATTGTGTATGCAGATGATTTAGATTGAAACATTGAGGTTCGAGGAGAAGCGCTGGCAAGTATCGCTGCTGTGAGCAGGGTGCAGCTAATCAGTAAGACAGAATCCGAAGATACAGGTTCATTGATAAGAATCAGCGGTGGCGAAATAATCGAAAAGGCAAAAATCGGTGCACCGCAAGGAACCAGATATAATCGTATCCGATTTGTTTTTAATGCACCAGCAAGGCTGAGTTTAGAAAAAGTACATCGGCAGAAGCTGCGCTATTATAGATTTTTGTATCGAAGATTGCGCTTGCTTATTCACATATTAAATTTTCGTCTTTATTAACAACGGCGATATATTATTTGTAACACAAAATGGAAAGAATGAGACGCTACATAGAACATATTAAACATTTACAGCAAAGAATATCTTGATAGAATGCTCAAAATTGAAGAAAAAGGGCGATGAAATCAGCATTGAAGCCTATGTTTCAAAGCGGATTTAACTAAGTCAAATAGAAGAAATCAGATATTTTTGTAAACGGTAGAGTCATAAATAGTAAAGTTTTGGATGTGGCTATAATGGACGGTTATAAAAAGAAAGATTGTTTGAGGGTAGATATCCGATTGTATTTCTCAATATCAATCCTAAATATCTGGATGTAAATATTCATCCAAATAAAGAAAGTATCGCTTTTCACCGACGATGAAGCTATCAGAGAATTTGTTGCAAAAGCAATAAAAGATAAGCTACTGGATTTAAATGCAAGTCCAAATATAAGCACGAAAAATGTTGAAAATTGCAACAACTTTCAAAGAACCGATAGAATACAAAGGCAATTTCCATGCCTGTTTTGATATCGCCAAAGAAGACGAGATGGGATATGAAAGCGAAGCTGCTATAGCAAAGGAAATTGTTATCGAAAAACGAAGAACAAATTGACATAAAAACATATTGTCAACTATATCTGAAGAAGAATTTTCTCAAGGATGAAAAAGCAGAGTGTGAGAAAGTGCCTATTTTGAAGATTTGATCTTCAGGATTTAAAAAGTTTTGACGGTATTAGTTTAATACTTATATAGTTGCGCAATTTGAAGATAAAGTATATTTTATAGATCAGCACGCTGCGCATGAAAGAGTATTTTTATGAAAAATAAGCGAATACACAGTGAGGAAGCATTACCAACATATTTTTAATTCCCGTGATTAGAGAGTAACGCCGGCACTAAATCAATAGAATATATATGGATGCCGCTTTTTAGAAAAGTGTGGGATTTTTAATTGAAGAATTTATGACAGGACTTATAGAGTTACGGCGATTCCTGTGTTCATGCAAATAAGTGAGGCGGAAGCCGTTTTGGATTATCTCGAAAAATATCAAAAGAAGGCACTGATATAGACAATTTTGTCAAAGTTGACAAGCTGATAATGCGCTCGTGTGAAATCAGCAGTCAAAGGCGGTGATTCCCTTTCTATGAAAGAATGTGAGGAACTTATCTACCTTCTGTCAAATTGTGAGAATCCTTATTCTTGCCCGCACGGAAGACCGACATTTATTAAACTCGGCAAATATGAAATAGAAAAGATGTTTAAAAAGGGTATGAACATGAACAAAATTTTTGCTTTTTAGTGAGCGCTACGGCAGTTGGAAAGACCGATATTGCTATAAAGCTCGCCAACAAAACTTAACGGAGAATAGTTTCATGTGATTCTATGCAAATTTATAAGTTTATGGATATAGGGAGTGCAAAACCTACAAAGACGAACAGCAACTTGTTAAAGCATCATTTAATCAGATGCCGTAGATCCTCGTGAAGATTTTTCCGTCGCTATGTATCAAAAATGGCAAAGAAAGCAATAGCTACAATAATTAAAAACGGTAAACTTTCCCCTATAGTCGCAGGCGGTACAGGATTGTATGCAAATTCACTTATTTACGATATGGATTTTTCGGTATCTCAAAAATGAAAATTATCGTAACAAACTTATCCAAATTGCTGAAACCAAAGGAAAACAAGAGCTGCGTACTGATATGCTCAAAAAGCTCCGATTCGGATGCGGCACAAAGGATACACGAAAAACAATACCAAAAAGGTCATAAGAGCGCTTGAGATACTGCATGGCGGCGGAAAAGCGCGTGATTTTGAGAATTCATTTAAGGCTACTTCGGACTATAATGTAGATGTATTAGGGTTATATGCGAACTCGAGAAGAACTTATGATAGAATAAATAGGCGTGTTGAACTTTTAATAGAAGCAGGACTTGTAGACGAAGTAAAAGATACTTATCGATATGGGCATAATGGACTTTTAACATAGCGATGAAAGCCATAGGTTATAAGGAATTACTTCCGTATATTAAAGGAGAGGTAACACTGGATTTTGCAGTGGATTTGATAAAGAAAAATTCCAGACACATTACCTAAAAGGCAGATGACATGGTTTTAAAACGCTACGAAAACATCAAATGGTTCAATTTGTCGGATTATGAAACAAGCGATATGGCACTGAGGATATAGCTTAAATGGTATCAAAACTTGAAAGATAAAACAGAACAGGTAAACCGCAGAATATCTTTGAAAAAGAACAAGAAATATTTAACAAGTGCAGCAAACTGGAGGACAATTTACCCAGGTTTATGAACGGATATTTTACTATACCTTAGAAGTAGCGTGCTTCCCATGACTAGGCGCATATTTGCAGGATATAACTGCGATTATCTTGCTGGAATCTGCCATGTTTGAAGCTCAAACGATAAAAGAGCTTTACTGCAGCTGATTTTGAAAAATCCGTGCGAAAGATATAAATGTCTTTATAGACTACGCAAGACGATACGAAAAGGATAAAAACGACGGAGTTTACATATACGAAAACCACAACCGTTCGCTTGCACGCAAGAAAACATCTTTATCTATGCTTTTTAAATATTTATTTAGGGATGAGATACTAAGTAAAAATATTACGGACGGACTTGATCCTATCAAGGTGGCAAAGCCTGCAGAAACGGAAATTAAAGGCACTTACGGACGACGAGGTAAGGACAATGCTTCAAAGCGGTCGAAACGGTGTGAAGGGATGACTAAAAAGCAGCTTGAATACTTCGAAAAAGCACCAAAAACGCGATAAGGCAATTTTGCTTTTTGTTCTTAACCTATGGGCTTCGAATATCTGAGCTTCAACAGTTAAATGTAGACTCGTTTAATTTTGACAGGCAGGAATTTAAAATATATCGAAAGCGCGGCAAAAGAATCTGTATGCCTATGAATATTTCGTGCGATATAGCTATACACGAATACCTTTGATATCGGAACGAAAAACGATGACGAATTGCTCGATGAGCACAAAAACGCTTTGTTTTTATCGTTGCAGGAAAGCTGGATGACGGAAAGGCAGATTAGAGAGCTGGTGAAAATACACCGCTATTGCACTAAGACCACTCAAAAACGGTTATAGTCCGCATAAACTTAGGGGCGACAGCTGCACACCAGCTTAATAGGTAGGGGTGAGGACATATTTGATGTTCAGTTATTACTTGATCACGAAAATGTTACTACAACTCAGCTTTATGCGAAACACAAGGAAAATGTAAAAAAACGCCTTATCAACAATATGGAATGGGATTTGGAAAATACAGATGAAAAATAAGGAGATCACTTTGAAAAGACAGTATATTAAAGCTGCTTGCCGAAGAGTTTGAGGTTTCGGAAAAAACACTCGATTTCGTGGAGAAAGCGGAGAATGAAGTTAGAGAAATATTTGAAAGTTTGGATGAAATAATGCAGTACAATCAATACAAAGTGCTTGCGGCATTTCAAAAACAAAGTGAGCGATGTTCATTTTTGCATGGAACACGGGCTACGGCTATAACGATATGGGACGCGAAATCATCGAAAGAGTTTATGCAGATATTTTTTAAAACCGAGGCGGCACTTGTCAGACCTTTGATAGTAAGCGGAACACATGCTCTTTCTTTGACGCTGTGCGGGGTGCTTAGACCTGGTGACTGAGCTGATTATGTTACAGGAGAGGCCGTACGATACGCTCGAAAAGTAATAGGCATCAGAGGCGGAAGGAGCCGGCTCTCTTGCGGAATTCGGTATTACATACAAACAAATTGAACTATTGAAAAATGGACAAATTGACCTCGACGCTGTTAAAAGTGCCATTTCTGATAAGACAAAAATGATTTCAATTCAAAGGGCGACAGGATACAGTGAAAAGACCTGCAATTTCACTCTGACAGTATAGAAAAATGCGCAAAAACTGGTAAAATCAATCAATCCTGATATAGTAATGATGGCGGATAATTGTTATGGTGAATTCCTAGATATAATAGAGCCTACGCAAATAGGTATAGATATAATGGCAGGATCGTTAATATCCGGGGGCAGCCTTGCTTTATCGGGAGGTTACATAGTTGGCAGAAAGGATTTGATAGAAAAAGTGTCTTACCGCATGACATCTCCTGGAATAGGAGATGAATGTGGACTTATGTTCGGACAGACTCGTTCTATTTTGCAGGGCTATTTGTTGCACCAAAGACGGTAAACGCGGCTCTCAAAGGAGCGGTACTGTGCGCTAAGGTGTTGAAAAATTTGGGATATGAGGTACTTCCGAGTTACGATGCCAAGAGAAGCGACATCATTGAGGCTGTAAAAGCTGAACAGCGAAGAAGCACTTGCTGCATTCGCTGAGGGAATACAAATGGCTGCACCGATTGATGCGCATGTTACACCACTACGCTTGGGATATGCCGGGCTATGAAGACAAGGTTATAATGGCAGCAGTGCGTTTTGTACAGGTTCTTCGATTGAGCTTTCAGCAGACGGTCCGATTCGCTGGGCCGTATACTATTTATTTCAAGGCGGTCTTACATATGAACACTCTAAGTTCGGTGTAGCATAAAGGCGCTTGACAATATGATACGCAAACAAATCATAAACATTTAGTAGAATTCTATAATCTTTTTATTGCACGAAAACAATCCGCTACATAATCGTATGTTTCATTTTAGTGAGATATTTTAAACAGAATAGAACAAATGTTTTAAAAAGTTAGCTTGACAGAGAACATACATTCTGATATTATAATTTTGTGAGCGACAGGTGTTTGCAAAAATTGTAAACAGGATAGTGATTGAAAATGAAGAAACTTTTACTATTTATATAATACATCAAACAAAGAGCTTGTGAATTTGAGAATTAAAAAGAGCATTGCTGGTAATATCATTTTTTAAATTGTGCTTATGCTTTTAGTTTGATGCTATTTCGGCATTCGGTACGGAAAAGTCGACTGTGCCGAATTATAGTCAGGCATAGCAGAGTTCAAAGGGTGATACGCTTTTTGATGATTGCCAGGTATATGCACCAAGAAAACAGCGATGTCGATGACTATGTAGAGTTTCTGATGGCTATAAACACATATGCAGGATTCCAAACTGTTTGTCGGACAAAACTATATGGTTAGAGAATACTAAGTATCAGACTTTTTCGGATGCAGCTTTGCTGAGCATATCAAATGATATTACGATATATCAAGCAAAGACAGCATAGATTATCAAATAGATATAGATATAATGAATAAATTTATTCGTATAGAAAAATACATATCAAAAATATCTAGCGAAAATACAAATACAAATACAAATATGTAAAATACATATCTGAAAAACCCTCTATAATTGATTAGAGGGTTTTCTATTCTTATTAGTTAGTAAAAAGGGTATCAAATTTAGATATATAACTATTCCTAAAATATCAATTTTTAGGAATAGTTGGCTACGTTTTTCGAATGTGCATATAAATCTTGTAATTTCAATGCTTGAGTCGGTTCTTAAATTGCAATATCAATTTTTAAATAGTAAAAATCGTATATCTTATTGGTTGATATACGATTTTTATTTTCTTATAATGAATTTAGATACGATTGCAGTATTAAAAACTGCTGCTTGTTTATCAGTACTTCTTTGCGGCGCTTCCTGCTTAAATCAGCTTCAATTAGGCTTTTTCAGCCATTACGGTAGTATATCGTTCGTCTGCAAAGTCGATTTCAACATTTTGCATAGCTATACTGCGCAGCTTGTTTGCAAACATATTGGCGAATTCTATAACTTTTAGCGTTTGCGGACTTTTCCGTGCCGTCTAATTTCAGTGGTAAGCCGATTACGACTTTCTGACAATCGTATTCTTTGATATGTCGATTACCTTACCGGCATCTTTTCTGGATACCGATCACGCTCGATAGTATGTAACACTCGTTTGCGGAAAATGAGCAACGGATCGCTAACTTTCGCAACTCCTATAGTTTTATCTCCGACATCAAGACCAAGTATGCGCATTATTTATCGAAAACGCACGCAGAAGTTCTTCTACCAAATCATCTCGTTCGATTTCTCTGACAGTAATGCTTCTCGCATTGTTGTATCCTGTAATATATGAAGGATCTCCCGATGGGATGTATCCTACCATTTGGTCTGTGCGTTGTAGCCTTTTTCATTCAAAGCATCGTAAACTTCGTTTCAAAACATACGTAGTTTTTCTGCTCAAGTTTTTCAGGGTTGTTAAACGTTATAGTGTTTCTGTCCATCATAATATATACCTCTTTTTGACTAATACGAGTATCTTGCGCAATTAACCGCGCGATACATCGCTCAACCTTATACATCCATTATACAAAAATTGCTAAAAATTTCAAGTGAAAATAGAAAAATTAACATCATTGTAATATTAGTTTTTGCCCATATCAAAAGCTGCATCGATTTTTGTAAAATCTTTTTGCACGGCTTGCGCCATGTTGCTTTCCCTCCACCGCTTCCGTCGCAAACAGCTGCAATTTCTTTAACCATTTTTCCGTGATAGCCCTTGTCCAAAAGATCGTCGCATATGCTTACAACAAAATTCAGTTTACCGCCTGCAGTAGTAGCAAAATACCATTATATATCCTTCATTTGAAGCCTTTATATCATCATGGCTTCTTCAAATCATTAACATCGTAATCTTCAAAACGCTGTGCTAAGAGTTTCACATCGCCTAGACAGTTTCTGGCATTTTTCGAGAAGCGAGTTGAGTGAAGTTGCTATGCTCTTTTTGCTTAAGTTCATCCATTTCAGCCTTCACAAGTCGCAGTTCTTCCACTGTTGAAGTGAGTTTTGCTTCAATAAGCGTTTTGGTTTGTCTTTAGCGTGCTTGCTATATTTTTAGCGTTTCTTTGGCTGAATTAAGTTCAGAAAAGTATACAAGATCCTGTAATCGCTTCAATACGCCTTACACCTGCAGCCACTCCGCTTTCACTCACTATTTTAAATGCACCCACAAGACCTGCATTTTCAAGATGTGTACCACCACAAAGTTCTACACTGAAATCACCGACAGAAACAACACGCACGGTATCACCGTATTTTTCGCCAAACAGTGCCATTGCACTTTTTGAGAGCGTCGTCCTTTGACATATTTTTCGATTACTACCGGTGTAAACATTGAAATTTGCTCATTAACCAGCTCTTCTATTTTGTGTAATTGTTCTTCGCTCACAGCTTCGTAATGCGAAAAGTCGAATCTAAGTCCCTTGTCGTTCACAGAGGATCCTGCTTGCTGTATATGCTCGCCAACCACCATTTTCAAAAAGCCTTTTGTAATATATGTTGTTGCTGTGGTTTTGGCAATATCGTGTCTTCGAATCACATCTACTTGCAATTTGACATTTTCGTTGGTTTTAAAAAGTTCCGGATGTTATTTTAAGTTTGTGTAAAATTTTTCCTTGAATTTTTAACCTCAAGTACCGAGGCTTCAACATTGTCGGTAAAAATTTTACCTGTGTCGTAAATTTGTCCGCCTCCTTCAGGATAGAAAACTGTTTGATTGAGTATTACGCTAACAGTGCTTCCTGCGCTTAGCAATATCAATGGGCGAGCCGTCTTTCGTGATTATATTCAAAAATAGTGGCATCGTCCGCAAGTTTTCGTAACCGTTAAATATAGTTTCACTGATTTCAGCAAATGACAGATTTTCTTCATCCCAGCCTGCTTCTACGGATTTTTCTCGCAGCTCTTGCTGTTTCGATTTGGATATTCATATGTTCTTTGAATCCGTCAACATCTGCCGTACAACCGTTTTCAGCAAGTATTTCTTCGGTTAATTCAAGAGGGAAACCGTAAGTGTCGTAGAGTTTGAATACTTTTCGCGAAAAGTACGCTCTTTCCTTCAGCTTTAAGTTCATTTACATAACCTTGTATTATGTGATTTCCCTGATCGATAGTAGAACGGAATTTTTCTTCCTCTCTATCTATAATAGTCTTGATATATTCAGCTTTTTGAGTAAGTTCAGGATATGCCTTTCCGGATACGGTAATAACCCTGTCAGCAAGATCCGATAGGAATTTACCTTCTATGTTCAGCAGTTTTCCGTGTCTTGCAGCTCTTCTTAAAAAGTCTTTCCTCAAAACATAACCGCGACCTTCGTTACTTGGAAGAATTCCGTCAGCTATCATAAAGGTTATAGATCTTAAGTGGTCGGTAATTATTCTGATAGACACATCTGTTTTTTTAGAGCCGTTTCCGTACTCGATATTTGCAAGTTCGCAAACGCCGGCAAGGATATATTGAATGGTATCTATATCGAAAATCAATTTACACCTTGCATCATGCAAGCAATTCTCTCAAGTCCCATGCCCGTATCTATATTAGGGGTGTGCAAGATTTGAATATGAGCCGTCTTCTTCTTTGGAGGATTGATGTAAATACATGATTCCAAAATTCAGCGTATCTGTCGCAGTCGCAGCCGGTTTGCAATCGTCGTGTCCGCACGAAACTCCTCGCCGCGATCGAAATATATTTTCGGAGCAAGGACCCAAAGATCCGGTTCCTATTCCCAAAAGTTGTCATCTTTTCCGAGTCTTACAATCCTTTCTTCCGGAACGCCGATTAGATTTTTCCAAATATCGAACGCTTCGTCATCGTCTTCGTATACGGTTACCCATAGTTTATCTTCCGGCATTTTTCAAAAACTTTGGTAATGAATTCCCAACCCCAAGAAATTGTTTCTTTTTGAAGTAATCTCCAAATGAAAAATTACCGAGCATTTCAAAAGAATGTGCCGTGTCTTGCCGTCAAGCTACATTTTTCGATATCACCGGTTCGAATACACTTTTGACAGAGTTGTCATCCTCTTTTTGGGCGGTGTTTCAAGACCTGCAAAATAAAGGCTTTAGCGGCGCCATTCCCCGAGTTTATAAGCAAAAGGCTCTTGTCCTTTTTCCGGAACCAGCGAAAAACTACCTTTTTCTATAGTGATCCTTGCCTTCATACAAAAGCTCAAAAACAACTTCTCTAATCTCACTTTTAATCCCATTTTTCCATATACTCGGAACCTCCTACACTTTCTTATAAATCTTCAATATGGTTTTCGTCGTCTTCGACCTGTTCTATTTCAATTTAACCTGTTCTATTCGTCTTTCTTTTTACTGAAAATAATCGTAAAATGATAATTTTCAACTTCAATTTTTAAATTCAGGCTTTCACCGTCGTTTTGGAATTTCTCCCAAGATATCTATAATGTACCCGCCAAGCGTTTCGCTGTTTTTCGGATATAAGTTCTATACCAGCTCCTCGTTTATGTCTTTGAGATTCATAAAAACCGTTGAGCATATAAGCGTTTTTCGTCGAGTTTTATAATAGCGTCCTCAGTCATCGTCGTATTCGTCATCAATATTTCCCATTACTTGCTCTATTATGTCTTCCATAGTAACAATGCCCGAAAAATCCTCCGTATTCATCAATTAGAATCGCAATATGCTGCTTAGAGCTTTGAAGTTCAAACAAAGTATCGAGCTTTTTGGTTTCCGGTACAAAGTAAAGGCTTTCTAAGTATACTTTTTAATATCGACATTATCGAATCCTTGATTTTTTTGGCTTTTATCAAGTAATCTTTAATATTCAGTATTCCTATTATGTTGTCATTATCGTCTTCGTATACCGGTATTCTCGAATAGCGAAGCTCCATAAGTTCATCTATGTATTCGTCTGCGGGAGCGTTGATATCTATGTAAAAGACATCTGTTCGAGGTGTCATCGCTTCATAAGCCTGCTTATCGTCAAAGTCGAAGATACTGTTAATCATCTTTTTACCTTCTTCGCGACACTCCCGTTACTTGACCAACTTCAAGCATTGTTTTTATTTCATCTTCGGAAAAACTGTCGTCCTCAAATTTGTTGTTTTGCCTTGTAATAACGAGGATAAATGTAACTATAAAATTCACAAAAATACCACTATCGGCTTTAGTAAAAACCGATAAAAACTACTAAATCAATCAAATTTAACGCAATTTTTCGCTGTATCTTCGTGCAATTTTCTTAGGTAAAAGCTCACCAAGCGTGATAAATACTATAGAAACTACAAATACTATGGGAAGCAAAAAGCAAAGTTTTTTTGACATCGAAATATTGTAATGTTCAGTATATTGCGAGTAATATCCATAAATAGCAATGTAGCTATCGCACTTGCAAAAATCCTGAAAAATGTAACGATTATCTGTATAGTAGAAATGTAGTTATCCAGATTTTTCAAGATAAAAGCAAAAAGTTTTTCTGCTTTCTTGTTGTTTTTTCGCTCATAAGTAGTTTTAACTTATTTTTATTCGCAGAAATAAGTGCTATTTCGATGCACGCAAAAGTGCGTTTACTATAAGGCACAAAAATAACAGTGATATTTGACTTATCGATATCGGTATATCCGATGGCATAAAAATTCTCCTTAAATAGTTAGTTTTCTATCGTTTAATTGTATCATATCATTTGCGCTTTCGCAATATGAAACCCCTTTTACAGGTTTTTGAAGTTTCATTTTTTATTATCTGTTGAGCATGCGGCGCTTTCTATTTCATTACCGTCCACATCTTGCGTCGAAGTAATCGTGTGTGTAAAGAAGTCAGTATACGGTCCCATGATTTCTATTTCATCTCCGACAACCATTTTATTTCGCTGTTCTATTTCTGCAATACCGCTTTCTTCGTCGTAGTCCTTGACTATGCCGACAAACGAATATTCCCTTGTATATGCTGAGGTCTGATAATTTTGATCTTCGCTACTAGGTTTCTGATAGTAAAAACCCGTTGTAAATTCTCTGTGGCTGACTTTCTTAAGTTCATCCATCCATTCGCTTTTGAAGGTATAATTATCCTTGTTTTCGTAATAAGCATCAATGGCTTTTCTATATGCGGAAACTATTGTCGCCACATAAAATGCGCTTTTCATTCTGCCTTCGATTTTAGCTGACGAAATTCCCGCTTCTATAATATCCGGTATATGTTCAATCATACACAAATCTTTAGAATTCATTATATATGTACCACGAGAGTCTTCGCCAATCTCGTAATATTCATTTGGTCTTTTTCCTCAATTAGGTGATATTTCCATCGACAAGGATGTGCACATTCGCCTTTATTTGCATCTCTGCCTATCATAAAATTGCTAAGAAGGCATCTGCGGAATAAGAAATACACATAGCTCCGTGAACAAATGCTTCAAGCTCCATATCTTCAGGCATATAATTTCGGATATTTCTTCAAGCGTAAGCTCTCTAGCTAAAACAATGCGCTTGACACCTTGATTGTACCAAAACTTAGCAGTTTGCAAATTAGTCATATTTGCCTGCGTGCTTAGATAATTTCAGCATTTGGAATCGCCTCTTTTACCATCATCATAATGCGGGATCTGAAATTAAAAGGCATCTATCGGAATATCTTTTATTTTTTGCAAGTATTCCGCAAATGGTGAGATGTCTTCGTTGTGGGCGTAAATATTAGTTGTAAGATATGCTTTTTCCTTTTTATGTGCGTAATCAACACCTTCTTTGATATCTTGAATGCTGAGATTTGAAGAACCTGCGCGTAAACTGAACATTTCTCCGCCAAAATAAACGGCATCTGCGCCGTAGTCTATCGCAGTCTTTAATTTTTCTAAATCCCCTGCAGGGGCCAAAAAGTTCTATTTTATTCATATACCTCCGATTGTTTACATAACTTAGTTATTGACATCAAGTTCAGTGAGAGCAAGTCCATCTCCTACTGAAAGGATGCTTGTATAGTGATTCTTTTGCTGAAAAAGGTAGTCCACATACGCTCTAAGGTGTTTGATATTCGTTTTTGTAACGCCTTTTTCATCAAATTCGTCCGAAGCAACCATTGCCCTCATCAAAACATTATCAGATATGACTATTGCGTTTGTGTTGCATAGCTTGATTGCAGCGTTGAAAAATTCAAGATATTTGCTCTTAGCAGCGTCTATAAATACAAAATCAAAATTATTTTCGCGCGTGTGTTCCATTTTTACAAGTAGATCTTCTGCCATTCCGAAATGCACTGTAACATTGTTGTCCAATCCTAAATTTTTGAAATTTTGAACCGCTTCTTCGTATCTTTCCTGCGATGCCTCTATAGTTGTAATATGGGCTGTCGGCAGCAGTTTTGCGAAAAACTCGCCGAATAACCGTTAGCAGTTCCTATTTCAAGTATTCTTTGCGGTTTTTTAAGTAGCAAAATTGATCGCAAAACGGTTTCAGTTTCCCTTAGTATTATAGGGATACGAGCGTTTTTCAGAGCGTATACGAAGCTCTAAAAAGTTCTTCGTCAAGAGCCTTGTAATAAGAATTTATATAATCTGTAACCTTATCGTTTGTTATGTTCATTACTACTTAAGGCTCTCCTTGTATTTCTTCTTATTTACCAAAAACTCTGTATAGGAATTTGAAAAATTGTGTGCGCGTCGTTATTCGGACTGAGCACATAGTAAAAATAGTCTGTATCTTCAGGATTCAATGCGGCATTTATTGCAGCTATACCGGTGAGCATATCGGTCCCGGCGGTAATCCTTTATTCTTGTATGTATTGTATGGAGAATCTACCTTAAGGTCTTCGTAATTTAGTCTATCTTTGTGGGCAGGTAATGCATACTGTATTGTGGCGTCAATTCCAAGAGGTTGCCCCACGCTCAGCCTGTTGTATATTACACTTGCAACCTTTCCGCCTTCGGATGCGGCGGATGTTTCCCTTTCGATCAGTGAAGCAACAGTTACAACTTCGAGAACACTCAAATTCATTTCTTTTCGCTTTTTGTAATAGTCATCTGTGAAAAAGCGAATCAAATTGCGCAAGCATCTTATCTATGCAATCGTGAGCGGAAGCATTTTTTTGTATACAAAATATGTTTCAGGATACAAAAATCCTTCGAGTCTATTTTTGCCCGTCAGGCAAGCCTTTTCACTAAATTTATAATCGAATTTGCCGTTTTCAATTTCATAAAAAAATTCTTGTTGGCTGCAAATTCCAAGAGCATTCAATTTATCTGCGATTTGCGACAAAGTCAAGCCTTCAGGCACAGTCAATTTTACGACATCGCTTTTTCCGTCTGCTATTATTTTTCATCATTGTTTCGGGAGTCATAGACGGTGAGAGACTATACAAACCTGCTTTGTATTTGCCGTCGTATTTCTTAAATTTTGACAATACTTTTAAAAAGCATAAGCATTTTTAATGAGTTTTTCTTCCAGTGTAATTGCTATGTAAGTTGTTGACGAACCCTTTGGTATTTCAACAGTTACAGCATTGGTATCCGAAGATACAGGCTTAAATACGGACAAAAATTTAAAGTGATAAAAGCCAAAACGATAGTTACAATTACAAGAAATGCAAGTACAATTTTTCATATTTTCTCCTATTTCAAAAGGGACGCCTAAACGCCCCCTCTTATATATTTAACTATTTTGCTCTGCCGAGATATTCGCCTGTTCTTGTATCAATTTGAATTACTTCGCCTTCTTCGATAAAGATAGGAACTTGAATAATCGCACCTGTTTCTACAGTAGCCGCCTTTGTAACATTTTGTAGCGGTATCTCCCTTTAACACCGGGCTCAGTTTCGATAACTTTCAAATTTACAAAGTTTGGAGCTTCAACCATGAAAGCCGCATTGTTGTAAAACTTGATAGTAGCCTCATCGTTCTCTCTTAGGTATTTTCATAGCTTTCCTCAACCTGTTCAGCCATCAAAGGTACCTGTTCAAAGGATTCCTGATCCATGAAGTAATATAGTTCTCCGTCGTTGTAAAGATATTGCATCTGCTTGGTTTCGATATGAGCCTTCGGGAATTTATCGTTAGGATTGAAAGCCTCTTCTCTAGTAGCACCTGTAAGTATGTTTCTGTATTTAGTTCTTACAAATGCCGCACCCTTACCCGGCTTAACATGTTGGAAATCCAATATAACATGTGGTTCTCCATTCATCTCAAAGGTCATTCCTTTTCTAAAATCGCTTGCATACAACATTATCATTACTCCTTATTTTAATTTAATTGATTTAGCAAATTATTTAATTATCCCAGCTATTATACTGAAAAACTTGAGCTAAAAACTCTGTTTCCTTTTGTCAATCGTTCAAATTATACCATAAAAAAAGTTTATGATTCAAGCACTTTTTGTCTGACTCAAGTACGATGCCTTTCAGCGCCTTATATAGGCATCTCCCAAAGCTATCAATTTAATTGATAGCTTTTGGGGAGATGCTCGATTTGATTAAATTGAAAATATTGCCATGAAAAGTTTGCATTTTGAATATTTAATTTACATATCCAAAAAGATAGGCAATATTACAGGGCTTCGTTTAGTTTGTTTTGTATATAAAGCCTCTAAGCGCATCTCCGACAGACGATTTCAGTACTGCCCAGTCCGTAACATTATTGTGTAGGCTGGAAGATATTACATCTCTTGCTATTTTTTGCTTCACCTATTAAATCCTCGTTTTCACGCACGTATACAAAAACCTCGCGTTACTATTTCAGGGCCGCTGTAAATCAACTGTTCGCTTCTGTTGACAGCTGAAATCACTATTATTAGGCGGATTCGGAAAGCAATTTTTCTATCTCTTAATACTATATTTCCGACATCTCCAACACCGGAGTCCGTCAACATAAAATTGCGGTTGCCGCACCTCTTCTTTTTTTGAGAACCGCTTTCTTTGATGTAATGTTAAGAGCATCACCGTTTTTCCAATATAAATATATCTTCCGGCGCCATTCCGAGGCTTTGTGCCAGCTTTGAATGTGCTTCCAAATGTCTATATTCTCCATGAACCGGCATAAATATTTCTGGTTTTTATTAGACTATGCATCAGTTTCAGCTCTTCTTGACAAGCGTGTCCTGAAACATGTATATCTGCAATGTCGGCATAAATCACTTCCGCTCCAAGCTCAAAGAGTTTGTTTACTATGTTCGAAACGGTTTTTTTCATTACCGGGTACAGGACTTGATGAAAGAATTACCATATCGCCCTTTTTAATGGATATAGCCTTGTGCTCTTTTTGATGCCATCCTCGATAATGCGGACATAGGCTCACCTTGACTTCCTGTTGTAATAATCACAAGTTCCTTATCCGGTATATTCTTAGTCTTATTTATATCTACAAGAACATTTTGCAGGGTACTTTCAAATAACCGAGCTCCATAGCGAGATTCATTACATTTACCATACTTCTGCCGGATATGGCAACTTTTTCTACCGAACAGTACAGCATTGTCTATGATGCGCTGTACTCTATGGACATTTGAAGAAAACGTAGCAATTATAATTCGTGCTTCTGAATTTCTAAAAATGTTTTTCTATTGTATTTCCAACAGTTTGCTCAGACATTGAATAGCCTGCTCTCGTTGCATTAGTACTGTCGCAAAGCATCAGTCGAATACCCTCCGTTCCGAGCTCTGCAAGTCTTGCAAAATCCATAGGCTCGCCCTGAATAGGAGTGTAATCTATTTTTAAAATCGCCTGTATGGAATATCTTACCTACCGGTGTATCTATGCATATACAAATAGCATCCGCAACAGAGTGTGTACTTCTAATTGCCTCGCATTTTAAATACACCTATTTTTAGCTATATCGCCAGGCTTTATTATATTCAGATTTGCCTGTATATTGTGTTCCTTAATTTTTGTTTTTCGACAAGTCCAAGCGTCAATCTGGTGCCGTAAATCAGGTACGTTTATTTGCTTTAACAAATATGGTATTCCGCCGATATGGTCTTCGTGCCCGTGTGTCAATATCATACCTTTAATTTTTCCTTATTTTGGACAAGATAGCTGAAATCCGGTATTACAATATCTATACCGTAAAGCTCATCGTCCGGAAAAGACAGCCTGCAGTCAATTATCAATATGTTGTCTTTGTATTCGAGCAAAGTCATGATTTTGCCGATTTCGTTAAGACCTCCCTATCGGAATTACTTTTAACGGGACTCCATTTCTATATTCATTATTGTTTTTCATGTTCTTTCCTTTTATTTAACTACTATATTTACTAGTTTTTTTAGGAACTGCAATCAGCTTTACTATTTCTTTTATCTTGAAGTAATGCAGCTACCGCAGGATTAGCCATTACAAGATTTTCAAGCTCAGTTTTTCCTAAATTAGCATCTACCTCCAATTTTTCCTTGATTTTACCGTTTATTTGCACAACAATTTCAACCGTATCCTGCTTTAGAGCTTTTTTTCGTCAAACGATGGCCAAGCAGTTTGATATACGGACTCGTTGTTTCCAAGTTCTTGCCAAAGTTCTTCACATATATGCGGGAGCAAAAGGCGAAAGTATCAAAAACCAGCTTAGTTAAAGCACTTTTTAAAAGCGGCATATTCGGGGAGTTAAGCTCCTTGTGCCTATACATTTCATTAACAAGCTCCATAATAGAGCTGATAGCTGTATTGAAGTTAAAGCGCGTGCTTATGTCTTCGCCAACTCTTTTTAACTGCATGATTAAGCGCAAAAGCAAGGGTTTTATCTTCTTTTGTCTCAATTTTAATATCATCATTTACATTTTTTGTTGTTTCTGCAAGTTCATATACCAGTCTGTATACTCTGTTTAAGAATCTAAAGCTACCCTCAACACCCTCGTCTGACCAGTCAAGCTCTCTTTCAGGCGGAGCCGCAAACAAAATGAAAAGTCTTGCCGTATCGGCACCGTATTTTTTGATGATAGTTTCAGGACTTACAACATTACCAAGGGACTTGCTCATCTTTTGCGCCGTCTTTTATTACCATACCTTGAGTTAGCAGGTTTTTAAAAGGCTCTTCATCAGTCGTGTAACCTAAATCATAAAGCGCCATCTGGAAGAAACGGGCATACATCAAATGAAGTATAGCGTGTTCAACACCGCCTATGTATTGGTCAACATTCATCCAATATGCCTGTTTATCCTTGTTAAATGCTTCTTTATCATTATTGGCATCTGTATAGCGAAGGAAATACCAAGATGAATCAAGGAATGTATCCATAGTGTCAAGCTCGCGCTTTGCTTTTGCACCGCAAACAGGACAAGTTGTATCTGCAAAGTTTTTGCTTGTTGTAAGTGGTGATTCTCCTTTTCCTGTGAATTCAACATCGGTAGGAAGAAGCACCGGTAAATTTTTCTTCTTTTTCCGCAACCCAACCGCATTTGTCGCAATAAATCATAGGAATAGGTGTTCCCAGTATCTTTGCCTTGAAATCAGCCAATCTCTAAGTTTGTAATTTATAGACTTTTTACCTATACCTTTTTCGGTTATCATGTCTATGATTTTTTCGATAGCCTTTTTGTTTTCCATTCCGTCAAATTCGGCGGAATTTATTAGAGTTCCTTCAGCTTCAAACGCTTGCGTCAAATTGTTTAAATCTATATCTTCCTTTGGAGATACGACAGGAATTATTTCACAATTAAACTTTTAGCAAATTCGAAGTCCCTTTGATCGTGCGCAGGCACCGCCATTATAGCACCCTGTACCGTAATCTTTCAGTACGTAGTCGGAAATGAAAAATAGGCACTTTCTTTTGTAAGCGGATTTATTGCATATCGGTTTATGAATACGCCTGTTTTTTCATTCGATGAAGTTCGCTCTATATCGCTTTTTGTGAGAAACTTCTTCGATGTATTTTTCGCTTCGCTCTCATTTTTCCGTATTTGCTATAAGCTCGGGAACATACGCATGCTCAGGTGCCAAAACCATATATGTAACTCCGTAAAGCGTATCCGGACGCGTAGTAAAGATTTTGAGCTTCTTGTCGCTTCCTTCTATGTCGAAATCAACTTCTGCTCCTATGCTCTTACCTATCCAGTTTTTGCATGGTTTTAACCTTTGAAGACTCATCCCGGCAAATTTTCCAAATTGTCAAGTAATCTATCTGCATAATCGGTAATTTTTAAATACCACTGCGACAAATTTTTCTTTCCGACTTTAGTTTTGCAACGCTCACATCCGCCGTCTACAACCTGCTCGTTCGTAAGTACAGTTTTGACAGCTGGGACACCAGTTTACAGGATTCTCTTTTTGTAAGCTAATCCCTTTTTATAAAATTGTATAAAAATCCACTGCATCCACTTATAATAGTCAGGCATACAAGTAGCTACGGACCTGATCCCAATCGTATGCAAACCCAAGCTCTTTTAATTGCTGTGTCATCTCCTGCATATTCTCAACAGTCCAAGTTGCAGGATGAATGCCATGCTTGATTGCCGCATTTTTCAGCAGGCAGTCCGAAAAAGAGTCGTATCCCATAGGATGTAATACATTTTTTCCCTGACATAGTGTGATATCTTGCTATTACATCACCTATTGAATAGTTTCGTACATGTCCCATGCAATTTACGGACGGATACGGAAACATTTCCAAAACATAATACTTTTTCTTTTCCTGCGTCCTCTTTGGTTTTGAAAGTGTTATTTTGCGCTCAATATGTTTGCCATTTCTTTTTTCTATTTCGCTAAAAATTGTATCGTTCGTTCATTTTATTTTTGTGAATTTATACTTAAAAATTCACATTCCTCCCCAAAAGCTCTTCTATTTTGTATTGTTCTCTCATCTCGTATGTGAAAATATTCACCACTACATCTCCATAGTCCATTAAAATCCATGTCGAATTTGCTTTTGCCTTCTACGCTTTTAGGAAAAATCTCGAGTTTTTCCAAGCGTTCTTCCACTCGTCGGCAAGAGCCCTAGCTGCCTTTTGAGAAGTTGCGGATGCGAGCACCATATAATCTGCAAATCCGGATTTTTCGCGTATGTCGATGCAATTTACATCTATAGCTTTTTTTATTCTCAAGCGTATCTGCTATAGATAATGCAAGCTCTCTGTTTTCCATATTTTACATCCTTTCTATTTTTCATAAAGCTAAGTGCTTTTAATTGTATCTTTGTCAATTTCTTTGCCGTGTCTTTCGAGCATTTTTAACACTACCTTCTAATGTCATTATCACGGCTCTGTCCAAATCTTTTTTTGCTCATCATGCGAATTGCATGCACTTCATCGTATCTTCGATTCGGTTCTATCGCATCGGCAAGATACACGATTTTTCCAGTTTCGACATGCCTGCTCTACCCGTAGTATGAAACGAAATCGCATTTAATATGTCATCATCGTCTATACATAGCTCCTCTTTTGCGAAAGCAGCTGCAATTTTACCATGAGAAAGATTTTTGTTATTTAAGTATTTTTAGGCAATTTGTATTTTTACATATGCGTCTATTGTCTTAACATCAAAGCATTTGAACAGGTCGTGGCAAAGTGCTGCAATTTCAGCTTTTCTTGGATCTTCACCATAGCGAATTGCAAGCTCTTTTTGCGGTATCTCTAACTCGCATATACATGTGCGATTCTTTTTCTGTTAAATGCACATTTATAAATTCGTTAATTTTTTCATCTATACAAATTGTTTTTCATCGATATAGTTTGATACCTCTTTTGGATACCAATCCTCCGAGCGATAAATTATTTTTTTAATACATTCCTTTATTTGTGTGGAAGAAATCTCAAGTTCCTTGTTGTTCAAAAATTATGTTAGTTTGATATTGTTTTTGTATTCTTTCCTTTGTAATATTGAGTTTTTCAATACTTGTACCGGGACGAATACCTACTGCTAAATTGCACGAGGAAAGGATTTCGTCAGCTTTATGCCAACGCTCAATATCCAAAAATGAGTCCGCTCCCAAAATCAAGTAATAAGAAACATCCTTACCGTATAATCTTCGAATACTGCGCAATGTTTCAAATGTGTAAGAAATCCCCTCTCTCTATTTCGAGCATAGACACTGAGAAATCAGGATTGTCTTTGACAGCAAGCCTTATCATATTTACTCGGTCCTCACAGCTTGCCGGTGTTTTTGTCGAGCTTAAACGGTTGCTTCTTTGTAGGAATAAATATAATCTTTGAAAGGGAAAGCTCGGCTTTTTGCTTTCTTCGCCAGTCTAATATGTCCAAAAATGTATCGGATCAAAGCTGCCGCCGTAAATTCCGATACATTTTGTTCCTTTTTGTTTTCCTGCATATGTCTTTTTATTTCAGGCAAATTCCAAGTTCGTCTATTTGCTCTTTTGATACCGATGACGGCGCGCTGCTTACAAGGCATTGTGCATTTTGATTTTTTAGGGAATGCCATTACCTCCCTGATACTGTCTTCGCCCAGTAAAAGCATTACCAGGCGGTCAAGTCCGTAAGCCAGTCCCCCATGAGGAGGTGTGCCGTATTTGAACGCATCAAGTAGGAATCCGAATTTGATTTGTTGTTCTTCTTTTTGATATTCCAAGCACCTCAAACATTTTCGTTTGAAGCTCTCTGTCGTGTATTCTAATGCTGCCTCCGCCAAGCTCTACACCGTTTAAAACGATATCGTATGCTCTTGCCTTTACTTCACCCGACTTTTCAATCAATTTATCGACATCCGAAAGACGAGGCGATGTGAACGGATGATGCATAGCGGAATACGAGCGGTTTCTTCGTCGTATTCGAACAAAGGAAAATCTGTAAACCTCATAAAAATTAAAACTGTTTGCTGTCCAAAAGTCCGAGTATTCCTGCAATATGCCTCCTTAGGGAAGCCCAAGGTATCAAAACCACCTTTTGCCTTGTCTGCCGCTATAAGTATCAAATCGCCTACCTTTTGCCTCAAATACCGTCGCTATTTTCGAAAGTTCTTCTTGAGTAAAGAACTTATTTACAGATGAATTGATTTCACCGTCGAGTACACGAAGCCAAACAAGACCTTTTGCACCGTATGCCTTAGCGGATTCTGTCAGTTTGTCTATATCTTTTCTGCTGAATTTTTCCGATCCGCCGTCTATACATATACCGCGAACATCTCCACCGCTTGCAAGTGCATCGGCAAAACACTTTAAATTCCGTACCTTTTACAGCATCATTTAAAGATTTTAAGCTCAAACCCGAAACGCGTATCCGGTTTGTCGCTTCCATATCTTTGCATTGCTTCATCGTATGTAATTCTTGGAAACGGCGTTTTGACATCAATATGTAAAAGTTCTTTTCATTACACGGCTTAGAAAAACCCTCTTGAATAAACATTACATCTTCTTCATCTACAAACGACATTTCAAGGTCAATTTGAGTGAATTCAGGCTGCCTGTCAGCTCTTAAATCCTCATCTCTGAAACAACGGGCAATCTGCATATATCTGTCGCAACCGCTTGCCATCAGAAGCTGCTTGTAAAGTTGTGGAGATTGTGGAAGTCCGTAAAACTCTCCTTGATTAACCCTACTTGGCACTAAGTAATCTCTCGCACCTTCAGGTGTCGCTTTTACAAACATAGGCGTTTCAATTTCCGTAAACCCGTTTTCGTCATAGTAATCGCGAGCCAGTTTGCAGATTTTTGTGTCTAAATGTTAAATTTTCGTTGCATCTTTGACTTGCAGCAAATCCAAATATCGGTATTTCAGTCTTAGAGTTTCATCTACATTATCGTCGTCTTTTATGTAAATAGGGCGGTGTGTCTGCAGCGGAATAGATAATCATATCCGATACGAAAACCTCTATATCTCCCGTTTTGAGGTCTGCGTTTTTGAAGCTCTTTCTTTTACGGTTCCCTTGATACCGATAACGTATTCGCTTCTTTACGACATTTACTTTTTCAAAAAGCTCTTTTCGGAATGTTCTCGTCAAATACAATTTGTGTAATTCCTGTTTTGTCGCGTAAGTCGCAAAATACCAAACTACCAAGATTTCTGCGTTTTTGAACCCAACCGTTTAAAATCACTTCTTTGTCTACATCGCTGATTGAAAGCTCACCGCAATAGTGAGTTCTTTTAAAAAAACTGTACTCATCAAATCCCCTATTTTTTTCAGTTCTTTTTATAATATCGCAGGCTTTCACGCTAATTTGCTGCGAATTTGCCATATTTTGAGCGTCAAAGTATCTGTTTTAATTTCGTCCTCTCCTATAACTATAACATATTTTGCGCCGATTCTGTCCGCAAATTTAAATTGTCCTTTGAAATTACGAGCAAGCAAGTCAATTTGCACTTTAATGCCCTCGCTACGCAATTTCTTTGCAAGTGTCAGTCCGTAATTTCTGCAAGCGTTACTTTTATCGAGCATTGCAACAAGTACATCGGATTTTTTTCGGTATCTTCAATTTTTCACATTTTCAGCTTCCAGCGTGAGCAAAAAGCCTTTCGAATCCCATGGCAAAGCCTACACCCGATACACTATCTCCGCCAAGCTGCTCAATCAAATTGTTGTAACGGCCTCCACCGCAAACCGTGCTTTGCGCACCAAGTTCTCCCTGACACAAATTCAAATGCTGTTTTCGTGTAATAGTCAAGTCCCCTTACTATTGTAGGATCTACGGTGTATAAAAACCCCCATAATATCTAAATTGTTCTTAAGCTCTTCAAAAATCGTTTTACATTCATCGCAGAGATGATCGAGCATCAGCGGTGCATTTTTGCGATTTCCTTGCAGCTTTCGTTTTTACAGTCTATGATACGCATAGGATTTCTGTCAAATCTGCCTTTACAAGTTTCACAAAGTTCTTCCAAATGCGGTCTGAAATAGTCTTGCAGCACTTGTCTGTAAGTCGCTCTGCAAGTCGGGCATCCTATACTGTTAATACGAAGCTCAAGACTTTTGATGCCGAGTCCCTTGAGAAAGTCCTCTGCAAGTGCGATTACTCCGCATCGGCAAGCATATCGTAGCTTCCGAATACTTCGATTCCAAGCTGATGAAATTCACGCAAGCGCCCCTGATTGAGGTTTCTCGTACCTGAAACAAGGTATATTGTAATAAAATTTTGTCGGCTGAACATTTGCAAACAGCTTATGTTCGAGAAAAAGCACGGCAAACTCCCGATGTTCCCTCCGGTTTTAAGTGTAATGCTCCTTTGTCCCAAATCGTTAAAGGTATACATTTGTTTTTCAACTATATCGGTGGTATCTCCTACACCTCTTGCAAAACAGCTCCGTATGTTCAAATACAGGAGTTCTCACTTCTTTGTAGCCGTATTTAATACAGACATCTTTAAATGCATCTTCAACAAAAATGCCATTTGTGAACATCCGTAGGTAATATATCTTTTTGTACCCTTAGGCGCTTTTGTTAACATAATAAACCTCCTGTAAATAAATTTTCTGTTTTTCTATCAAGCATGTCTTGTATTCTTGAAATATAAATTTCGTAATTTGAAACATTCGGAACGCGCATAAGCCCTATTTTCAGAGGAAAATAAGCCTTGGATATTCCGCCTGCTCCCAGTGCGACAATCGTTTGATGCTCGTCCATTATTCGTATATTGTAAACGCTCTCTTTGCGGATTTTGCATAGCCTGTGTTCTCAAGTGCTCCCGCCATATACTTTTTGCCTATACAAATAATATGGTTCATAACCCATATGTTTTAGCACCGAATATCCCTAATTTCACCATATCGTTTGCAACTTTTTCGCGCTTTATGTGATATGCGCTGTCTATATCTACGAGTTTGGAGCCCTTTTTTACGGCTAATGTATGCACTGTGATATTGTCTGCATTAAGCGAAACAAGTTTTGTCAGTGTGTTTTCAAAATCTGTCAGCTTTTTCTTGCGGTAAACCCGCTATTACATCGGCATTTATAGAAAAACCGCCTACGGAATGTGCAAGCTCAAACGCATCTTCTACCTGTTTTTCCCGTGTGATTTCTACCTATTAAAGCCAAAGTTTCATCTCTCATCGATTGTGGATTGATGCTTATTCTCTTGATATTGTGATTTTTGAGAACTTCCAATTTTTTTCTCTTGTAATAGTATCCGCTCGCCCCGCTTCTACAGTGAATTCTACGAGCTTTGATAAATCGTACGATTCTTCTATTTTTCGTGAGCAGTCTGTCAAGCTGTTCTGCGGACAATGTGGTTGGTGTACCCGCCTCCTATGTAGATGCTTTCAGGGATAGAGCGATAATTCGTTCATTTTAAGTTTTTGTGTGCTCTATTTCCAAGAAAAAGCGCATTTAGATACTCCTCAACCTTTTTCAGTACGAAGCTCATTTGATGTAAACGAACAATAAAGGCATCTTGTCGGGCAAAAACGGAATTCCTATGTAAAGTCCGACGCTATTTTTGGGGCGCCGGCTTTTAAAATTTGCCTTTGCAACTTTGCTATGTCAACAGCCAAATTCAGCTTATCTTCCGAAAAAGGTAAATCCTGCTAAGTTCGTCCCGAACAAGTTCCTCGCTGCCGTTGTATTTGTCAAATAACTCGCAAAACCAGTTTAATTGGGCGAACACCTGTATGTATTCCCCATTTAGGAGTTTTTTCCCGTGATTTGCGACAGCTTTTTGTAAAGTTCCTGTTTTACCTGATTTTTCTAAACCCGCCTGCGATTATAACAGTAAACGCATCTTTTTTTCATCGCATGCCATAGATTCGCTTTGCTGCAAATTCCGTATCGGTGTATAGTTCGTACTCTCCTTCGCTTATAAAAAAATTTTAGTAAGCTCGTTAAAATCGTATTTGTTTTCAATATTTTGTAATACTATTTTATACAAAAGGATTGCTCCTTTTTCTATTCCAATAGTTGTCGTGCCCATATGGCCCGGATAAACCGTTACATCGTCAGGAGCACTGAACAGCTTTTTCGTGAATCGATTTTTTAATTTCAGCAAACGATCCTCCCGGAAAATCTGTTCTTCCAGTCGACAGTTTGAACAATGTATCTCCGCTAAAGAGCGTGTCTCCAATCAAAATGCACATACCGCCCGGAGTATGCCCCGGTGTATGTATAAATTTAAGTTCCATATCTCCTACTTTTAGACTGTCGCAGTCGTCTACCCCAAATATCAGCAGACAAGGCTATGCGTGTACCACAGCACTCAAGGACGCATTCATATTCGGATCTGCAAGAAATTCTTTCTCGTGAATACAAGCAACGAGCTTTATATCTTTAAATTCTTCTTTTTAAAAACGATATTCCTCCGATATGGTCGCCGTGTCCGTGAGTAAGTATTATATACTCAATATCACAACCGTCTTCTTTAATTGCATTTATCAGCTTTTGCACTATATCCGCCCGGATCTACGATAAATCCTTTTTTTGTTTTTCATCGCAAACATAATATGTGTTTACACCGAGCATTCCTGTTTGAAAACATTTAATCTTCATATATCTACCTAATTAAAATAACTTTCTGCTATCGAGCAAAATGGTTACAGGCCCGTCGTTTACAAGACTCACCTCCATATCTGCTTGAAATATTCCTTCCGCTACTTTAATTCCTTCTTTTCGTAATTCTTCGTTAAATTTTAAATATATTTCTTTTGCTTTTCGGGTTTTTTCTGCACCTGTAAAGCTGGGACGATTTCCCTTTCTGGCATCTCCCAAAAGTGTAAAGTGCGAAATCGAAAGTACTTCTCCACCCTACATCTTTTATCGAAAGGTTCATTTTATCATCAGCATCTTCAAATATTCTGATTTTGGATATTTTACCCACGATATAAGCAAGATCGCTTTGTGTATCTCCTGCTTCAATTCCCAAAAATATCAAAAATCCTTTTTGAATTTCGCCGACTGTGTCGCCGTCCACTTTAACATTTGCATTTTTAACCTTTTGTATTACAGCACGCATATGCGCCTCCTATATTATAGCCCCTATACACATCTGCAACTCCTGGTATGTTCCTAAGTGAGCGCAGCAACTTTTTCCATATGCTTGGTATCTGAAATTGTAAGCGACATAGTAATGTTGATAATCTGATCCTTGCCTGACTTGGCATTCACACCTGCTATATGTATATCCAAATCTTCACAGGTTCTTGATATATCCGAGAAAAGTCCTTTTCTATCCTCGGACAGTATACAAATATCGACATTATAAGAACCTGCTTCCTTTGTATCCCATTCAACTTCAATCAGTCTGCTTTTTCATTTTTCAGGAATAGACAGCATATTTACACAGTCTTTTTCTATGTACGGAGATGCCGCGTCCTTTTTGTGATAAAGCCAACAATTTCATCCCCCGGAACAGGATTGCAACATCTCGAAAAATCTGATAAGAAGATTATCCGAACCCTTTACTTTGACTCCTGCAGTGGATTTTTCCGTATCTTTTTTCTTCTTTTTGACTTTGGAATCGATTAAATCCAGAGCTTTTTAAATTTGATTCGAGATGCTTAAGTTCTTCCTGCTTTTTCTTCGTGGTAATGTTCTATCAAGTTTATAGCAATTTTTACCTAAAAAAATTTCCACCAAAGCTGATTTGCATGCTAGCTCCTCGATAGTTGCAAGACCTTGCTGCTTTGCTATCTTTGTAAGATATGGTGTCTTGATTACAGATGAAACATCGTAGCCTTTTTCTCTTGATATACTTTTCTAAAAGCTCTTTACCTTTTTCTGCATTTCCGGTCTTGTTTTTCCTTTTTGAGAAAAACTCCTGATTTTGTTTCTGGCATGGCTGCTCTTAACAATTTTTCAGCCAGTCCGGACTTGGACCTTTGAATTTGCCGATGTTACAATTTCAACTAAATTGCCGTTTTCGAGTACGTGATCGATTGGAACCATTTTGCCGTTTACTTTTTGCTCCGATACATTTTGTATCCTACATCGGAGTGAATTTTTGAATGCAAAGTCCAAAGGTGTAGAACCTGCAGGAAGCTCCATTATATCGCCGAGCGGTGTAAATACATAAACTTGGCTCGCAAATAAATCAACCCTAAGAGTTTCCATAAATTCTTTCGGATCATTCATTTCTTTTTGCCATTCCAAAGTCTGACGCAGCCACGCGAGCTTCATTTCTTCGATGTTTACAGTATTCGACGAAATGCCTTCCTTGTATTTCCAGTGTGCAGCTATACCAAGCTCCGCAACCTTGTGCATATCGTATGTTCTAATCTGAATTTCAAACGGTTTACCGTTATCACCCAAAAACAGTGGTATGCAGCGATTGATACATATTAGTTTTAGGCATAGCGATATAGTCTTTAAATCTGCCCGGAAGCGGCTTAAATCTTGAATGGACTACGCCAAGTACAGCATAACAATCCTTGATAGTATCGACTATGATTCTAACAGCAGTCAAATCGAAAATTTCATCAATTTGCTTTGTGCTGATATTTCATTTTTTTGTAAATACTGTAAAAAAATGCTTAGAGCGACCTGTTATATCGTATTTGATATTAAGTTCGTCCAAACTTTTCTTAACGCTGTCTATTACAGAATCTATGAGCGCCTGTCTTTCATCTTTTTTTCTTTTTTTACAGCTTCAAACAAGTTTATAATAGGCTTCCTTGTCCAAGAAATTTGAGGCGCAATATCTTCAAGTTCAAATTTAATAGCATATATACTCGAGTCTGCTTGCAAGAGGTGCATAGATTTCCAAAGTTTCATTGCACTTATCTATAATTTTCTTCTCGCTCATATAGTTGATAGTGCGCAAATTATGTAAGCGGTCAGCCAGTTTGATGATTATTACCCTTATGTCCTTTGACATAGCAAGAAACATCTTGCGCAGGTTTTCAGCCTGTCTTTCTTCTTTACTTTCAAATACTATGCTGCCGAGCTTTGTAACACCGTCAACCAAAAGAGCAATGTCTTCACCGAAGTCCTTTTTAAATCTTCGATAGTGTATGGAGTATCTTCAACGACATCATGAAGCAAGCCCGCGATGATAGTATCCTCGTCCATGCCTATTTCCGCTAAGATTTTAGCAACGCAAACAGGATGAATCAAGTATGGCTCACGGACTTTCGTAGCTGTCCTTGATGCATTTTTTTCAGCTATTAGATATGCTTTTTGATAAGCTCCACATCGTAATTCGGATTTATCAAAAGAAGCTCTTCTATAAATTTATCCATACACTTAAAATCCCTTTTTAATTACCTTTTTTGCTCCTACATACTTAGGTGTTTTGCTTGTTAAATTCGAAAGCTCGTAATAAACAGGGCTGCACATAAATATCGAAGACATAGTTCCGACAGTTACACCGATAAGAAGCGGTAACATGAATTCTCTAATCGCAGAACCTGTAAATAACAACATTGGTACCATTACTATCAAAGTAGTAGCAGATGTCATAATAGATCTCGATACTGTCTGATTGATACTTGAATTGATTAAACCGTACAAATCGTTCTTTTTCGAAAGTCCCAGATTTTCTCTGATTCTGTCAAATATAACTATGGTGTCGTTTATAGAATATCCGACTACCGTAAGTATACCTGCGATGAACGGACTGTTGATGCTGATGTGGAAAAATACCGTAAAGCGCCAAAACAAGCAATATATCATGAGTGATACCGCAATCGAAGCAACACCGAATTTCCACTCGAACCTGAATATTATGTAAATTAACATTCCGACAGCAGCTATAAGTATCGACTTGATAGCATTCATACGAAGCTCATTGCCGACAGACGGACCGAATTGGTCAATGTTAATCAAAGCCTTTTCGTCTATATTGAATTTTGTATACAGCTTTTCAAGTACATCTGCACGCTTGTCATTGTCCAGTGCGGATGTTGTTCTGATTATAACCTGCTCGTTCTTTTCACCTGCGTATATTACTTCGATGTGTTTAAGATTGTTATCCTTAAGCACATCTTTTACATCTTTCAGGGATACCTGTTTACCCATATCGAGCTGCATCATTGTTCCGCCGGTGAAGTCGATACCGTAATTATATCCACGCACCGTACCAAGTCCGATACCGCCAATTATTACACTGCAGCAAGCAGATAGTAAATTTTTCTATTCTTAAGGAAATCAAACTGCTTTTTAATAGCAAATTTGCAAGTGTTGTCCTCGTTCATTCCATACAAAGATTTCTTTGAGAATGTCTTTGTGTCGGATATTATATTTAGGAAGAGCTGAGTAATAATAGTTGCAGTAAATATACTTGCAACAATACCCATCATCAGAGTCATTGCAAAGCCTTTAACAGGACCTGTACCGAATTGATAAAGCACGATTGATGCTATCATTGTTGTAATTTGAGAGTCGAGTATTGTACTTAATGCTCGTCTGAAACCGATTTGAACGGCAACTCTCACTGATTTTCCAAGACCGATTTCCTCTCTAATTCTGGAGAATATGATAACATTTGCGTCAACCGCCATACCTACTGAAAGTATAATACCTGCGATACCCGGCAATGTCAGTACGCCGCCGAATCCTATCATTGTCCAAATAATCATTATTACATAAAGAAGAAGCGCAATACTTGCAGCAACTCCCCATAATACCGTAAAAATACAAGCATTATCAGAATAATAAGTCCAATACCGATAACTCCTGCCGTTACACTTTTTTTCGAATGCTTCATATCCTATGCTTTGCAGTTCTCGTTGAAGTTTCAACTTCTTTGAGTGCAACAGGAAGTGCACCGCCTCGAATCAAAGCGGAAGCGTAGCAGCTTCTTCCTGCGGGTATCCGCCGGAAGATGTGATAATAGCCTTGCCGTCGCTTATAACCGTATTTACAACCGGCGCCGAAATTATCTGATCGTCAAGAGCAATTACAATCGCTTTGTTAGAAACATTTTCAATAGTAGAAGTAACAGAACCGCTCAGTGCTTTTTCGGTTGCAGCGGCAAACGCTTCGCTGCCTTTTTCTGTCAAATTCAAGAGAAACCGCATATCCGCCATGATCGTTATCTTTTGTAATTCCGGCATTCTTAACATTTCCTCCGTCAAGCACAAGAGAGCCGTCCGCCAAGAAGAATTGCAACTGTGCAGTTTTTTTCCTATCTGCTTGATAGCTTCATCCGCGTCTTCCGCTCCCGGCAGTTCAACCCTTATCCTCTTTTTCGCCCTCGGTAGTTACAACAGGCTCTGAAAGTCCCATCTGATTTACACGCTGCTCAATTACCGCTTGAGTCTGCTCCATCAGCTTTTTGAGTTCATCGCCCTTCAAGTCGGTCTGAGCTTCCATTACTACATAAACTCCGCCCCTTAATATCTAGTCCTAGTTTGATTTGCTTTTGCGCAGACTTGATGGGTCCTACACCTGCTATCGTTGCAAACCCACCCGAATGCAATTACAACAATTACCAAAATTGCTAAAAACTTTTTAGTGCTCCGTTCATTTTTAATTTCCTCCGATTATGTTAAACTAAAATACATACTCAATATTCTACTACTTTTTGACAGTTTATACAAGGGTTAAATTCTATTATTTAGCTATTTATAAGAATATTTTTAACATTTTTTTAGAAAATAAAAAGGAACTCGTACAAACAAGTCCCTTTGATAATTTCGTTTTTGTATACTAGTCTTCGTTCTTTGCCTCTTCCGCAACCGCTTCTGAAACCTCGACAGCTTCCTCCGCTTCAACTTCATCTTTTTCAAAAAGTTTTTTTAGGTAAGCTCTTTTTCTTGGTTTCTTCAACTTCCTTCTTGGAATTGTCAGGAGCCGCATTAACAACTTTTGATACAGCCCACTTTGTTATTTCGAACTTTACCTTGTCGACACCTACCTGAATGATTATGGATTCGTCCTTGACTTTCATTACCTTGCCGTATATTCCGCCTATTGTAATGATTTTCATCTCCTTGTTTCAGGCTGTTTCTCATATTGTTGATTTCTTTTTCTTTTTTTCTTTTTGCGGACGCATTATTAAAAACCACATCGCAAAAAGCAAAATTGCAAAAATGACCAGTTGCTGAACTACAGCGGGATTGTTCATTATATCTTTCATTTCTTCCTCCAAAAGCCATATCTTAATGTTGGTGCCGGCGATGGGGGTCGAACCCATACTGGTGTTGCCACCACGGGATTTTGAGTCCCGCACGCCTGCCAATTCCATCACGCCGGCAAATTCCTTGCAAATAATTGGTGCGCTCGACCGGACTTGAACCGGTACGATTGCTCACACGCCCTCAAAGCGTGCGCGTCTGCCATTCCGCCACGAGCGCTCATTCACAAGCCATGTTCAATATAGTATCACAAAATTATAACTTTGTAAAGCAGTTTTTTTGTTAAAAATTTTTAGAAAAAGGTGTTGCGCAAAAACTCACGCAGCACCCTTTTCATTTATATTTAATTGTTATACTTGCATTAAATTAGAATTTGCTTGTTTGCCTTCTTCTCCTTTGAATCTCGACAATCGTAATACCAAGTCCGCAAATTATCAGCGACAGACCGCCCATATAGTACATATTTGCATGGTCGTCGCCTGTTTTCGGAAGCAAATCTGCCAGTGGCACATTCTCGTCCTCAATCAGTACATACTCCATAGTACCGTCAGGCTTTTTGATGCTTCTTGAAGTTTCCAATAGGCACTCCGTTTTCATCTATTACAGTTATCTCGTTTGGACTGTTCGGATTGTTCGGATTTGGTGTATTTCCTCTTGGATATACAGGTCTTGTAGGCGTTGTAGGTGTAGACGGAGTAGTTGGATTCTCCGGCTTAGTTGGAGTTGGCGGTACTACCGAAGGATCTTCAGGTTTAGGCTCATCCTTTTTAGGTTCATCTTTTTAGGATCTTCAGGTGGTATTATTTTTTCCTCCTCCACCGCCACCGCCTGGTGGATTAGGATTAGGCTGATCTTTAGCAGTATTCTCAATAGTAATCTTATTTGAATTTACCTCTTTTATATTAGCCTTCAACGCATTTCCCACTTTTTGTAACTTCGACATTATATACTTTGTTTAGTTGCCAATATCCATCCGGAGCCTTAGTTTCAGTAAGCGTATAGGTTCCAACAGGCATACCTCTAAACTTAACTTTTCCGTCAGCGCCGCTTGTAAATGTCTTACTGTAGTAGTTTTTTCACCTGTACTTTGAAGAGTAAAGAAGCTCCCAAAAGCGCTCCGCCGCCTTTCTTTATTTTTTGTAACCTCTACAATCGCAATCTTCGTTGCCACTGCACTTGCTGCAGCAGGTGTAATTTTTATAAGGCACAGGTGTATTTTTCCGAATCGATTGCACTTTCTTCCAATGTAGCGGTATTTTTTTAACCTCAGATCCCGCTTCTCCCGTCAAATCTGTAATATAGTACAAGCGATATCCTTTTGTATGATCGGGAATCTTGAATTTGAGCGTTCTTTTATCGGAACTATATGTTAAATACTTCTTGACATCATTAAGAGCAAGTTCCGTCCCTTCAACCTTAGTTCCGTCATCATTTAAAGTAATTTGAACTATTCTGAAGTTTTTGGTTCCGTCTTCGTTTTCAAACTTTAAAGTATCTTTTTGGTAGTTCTAAGCTCAATATTTTTCTCCGAGTTTGTCGTATATTACAGCATTTTCTTCCTTTACCAATCCTTGTGATAGATAGTCAATATGCCATTCAAGCTCGGTATTTGACGGTTTAATTTTTATACTCTTTAAACACAACTTTAGGATCCACGATTATAGATCGCGATTTTTGTTACAACCTTATCTTGATAATTAGCTAGTAAACTTTTGCTGAATTTGAAACCGACTGCGGTTTAGCAATTTTTACATATTCTTTGAGCTTGTCATCCGTCAGTTTCACCTTTAACGCTACTAACATACGCGCTGTCGGCATTTTCAAAAGTAAATTTAACCTTTCCGTTTGAATAGTCAAGTTTTTACTCCATTTTCATCCGCCGTATGTTCTTTTTCCCGGTAGAACCGGAGCATTTTTCAGCTTCCACTCTTGCACTGGTTTTGGCATTATATGCCCCCGTTGCAGTTATTGCTGTACTTTCGTTTTTCCTGTTTGGACTTGCCTTTAAATACTGTATATTCGACGAGTTCCCAACCCTGCCGGAAGTGTATCTTCCACTACCAGACTTCCGAGCTGCTCGGAAACATCGTGTATTTTACTTGCATTTACGCTCAATCTATAAGTTGCAGTTTTATCGTTATAGTTAAACGCTTTTTGTCTGATCCGTGGTTACTGCTGTGGTCGCGTTTATAGTTGTTGCCGTTCTGCGGCACCGCCTTCTTCGCCGAATGTAGCTGCAGCTTCTCTTGTCAACACTTCTTTTTCAAGCATTCTGCTCATATACTTGGTCCAAATTGTAACGACATCCACGAATTCTCCGTTTTTATATAGATATACGCTATTTGGAGTACTCATTGCAGGGGTATTTGCCCTTATCATACAAATCAAGTATATTGTTTACCGTTGTATAGCTGTTTATAAGCGATGCTACCGACACAAGATTTGATTTAATCTTAACTATATGATCGGAGTCGGTAAAGTTTGTCATTACAATCAAAATCACCCTACATGCTTTTCCCCAACATATAGTTTTCTTGGTGTTACGGTAACATTGGAGCCTGCCACTTTTTCAATAAACTTGTGGTATGTCATACCTTGCGGTACCAAATTGTTTGAGTGGAATTCCGTCTATATCGGTAGCACCGGATGATGAATCCAACTTAAGGGTACCTGCTGTTCTTAGTGAAGTTTCAGTAACCTTGTTGTCAAAAATCATCATATCGTACACAACTCCGCCTGCACGATAATCATGTGTTACCTCTATGTTCCATACAGTGTCAAAGTTGATAAAATGTCTATTTTCATCGCCCTCAGCCACTTCATTTTCTTCTGTAGAGCTGGTCGTTACGGTAAGATATTTTTCCCTCTCCCGGTGCTTTTCGGCAGCAGGGTTTCTATTATCATTTCGCTTCTAACCTTTACAGGCTGGTTGTTATTGTCATTCCAAGTAATAGAAGCATCATTTCTGACTATTTTTCTTTCTTTCGCAAAATCATCAGGTAAAGGTAACGGTTTATTCACCTTTGCTGTAATTTTAAGGATAACCTCACCCGTTATGTTACCTACAGGAATAGTAACTTCGCCTTGCGCGTTTTCAGTCAGCGTATTTGCCGCCACCGAAAAAAATTCTCCGTTCTCACAGTCGCATCGTTCACATCTTTTTACAGTCAGCTCGGCAGAATGATACTCAAATTTGTAATCCTTAGGGGTTGCCGCCCACCATGTTTTTGATATCTTTTTGTCAATTTATCCTTGATTTCAACATTCTTTAAATCAGCCTTGACCTTATTTAATGTAATTACCCATGTAACAAGTCCGGTTGCAGGGGTTAACATTGGTAGTTTCTAATTTCTTTCTTGACCATACAGGTTTCCACAATGCAGTCGCACGCGCAGGAACCCTCATACGCACCCTTTTTGAGCTTTGCTGTATTAACGATCGTTGTCTGCTTCGATTTTGTAGGATCTCCATTATCAATAGCCATAAACTGGGCATCCGTCATCTTTGTTTTAAAGCGTGATTGTAACAGGAGTTTTTGATGTCATTTGTTCCGTCTTTTTGAAATTTGTAACTGATAGTTTTTCGCAGCATCATAAACATCTGTCGGTTCTACTGTCTGTTCAGTCCCACCGTCAGGAGTATACTTTAAACTTAAAGCTGTCATCTACATATTCACCAACTGTATTCAAGTCGTCCAGGAATGTATATCCGTTTAAATATCCGATTGAAGATGTTGCTGTCAATTTCCACTCGATAGTGCGTTCAACATTACCGTTTGTATCACGACTAACTTCGCCCACCTTGTTCAAAGTAACTGTCGACTTCGGTTCATTGATTATAAACTTATATGGTTTTTTTCGAGTATTTTTACGATTGTTTCTCCACCGTTCACAGGATCTATTCGGTCAAATCCGCACAAATTTTTGCCGGTACCCAAAATTCTAAATCTTGATATTCGTCATATTTATTATTCGGATCCACAAATTTAATATTTAAATATGTCTTATCCCCTCTGTTGTGAAATTGTATTCGCCGACTTTTATCAGTACCAATCTTTTATATCCATTGTAGTTGTCGCTGTTTTTAACTTCAGCTTCGACGCAATTTCAATTTTAGCCGTATCGTTTATTTCCACGATTTTATTTGAGCCGTCCGTTAGAGGCGCTTTGATATCAACTTTAATATCAATTTCCTGCGTGCCGTCTATTTTAGCATTGTCTGCAAGCGGCTTACCGTTACTTGTAATAGTAAATTTAGTTGTTAACTTGCCTGTAACGCTCCCTGCCACCTACGGCAAATACATCTTTCGGCAAAGCTATGCCGCTAAACGCTACAGCTAGCGCCAAAAACATACTAAAGCATTACTTTATACGGCTTCCCTGCTGCCTATGTTTCCTTGTGTTCATAAAAATTCTCCTTTTTTCCCAATTATTGCAATTTGAACATACTTAATCTCTGCTAACTATTATACACGCGTTTAAACCGATTCAAACGCTATTTTTAGCACTTTCGCAGTTGAAAAAGCTCGACGAGTCGAATTTTGACACATCGAGCTTTTTGATTTTGGACCTTGCTGTGCAAGATTTGGTTAAATCAGATTTTTACTTTGCTTTCTTCTTCGAATTTCAACAAGCGCAATGCCAAGACCGCAAACTATCAGCGAAAAAGCCTCCCATATGGTATGCACCTGCGAAATCATCGCCTGTCTTTTGAAGCAAGTCTCTAAAGGCACAGCCTCGTCTACAAGCTGATATTCAACCGTACCGTCAGGATTTTGATGTTTTTGTAATTTCCAAGCGGTACACCGTTGTCATCTATCACCGTTATCTCGTTTGGACTGCTAGGATCGTTCGGGTTCGGTGTGTTTTCCCCTCGGATATACCGGTCTATTTGGTGTTCTAGTGTAGTCGGTGTTGTCGGTGTTGTTGGCGTAGTTGGATTCTCGGTGGTGTTACAGGAGGCTTATTAGGATCCGTGTTGTATTTGGGTTAGGATTAGGTTTTGGCTGATCCTTAGGATCCGATTAGGTTCTGTTGTAGGTATGTTTTCTATACTCACCTTGTTAGTCTTTGTATCTCCAACAGTAGCCATAAGTACAGCACCTGCTTTTTACTACTTTAACATCATACTCTTTTTCACTTATCCAATATCCTTGCGGTGCCTGGGTTTCTTTTAGAATGTAGTCGCCTACGGAATACCTCTAAATTGAACTTTGCCGTTCTTGTCCGTTGCAAGTTCTTTTTCATAATACTTGGTGCCGTCTTTACTCTTTAACTTGAACTTAGCGCCTTCCAACAAAGCACCGTCTTTAGCTTTTTTAGTGATTTCGATAAACGCACTCTTTGTCGCTATCGCGTATGCACTGTTTTCTCCTATTGTGTAAGAAACCTTTTGTATCGTAATTTTTGTTTAAGACTTGTTTCTTCCAGCGTTGCTGTATTCGTAACAACAGCACCCGGCGCACCTGTTATATCCGTAACATATGCGAAGCGATATGCTTTTAGTATGGTCAGGAACCTTAAATTTGAGCGTTCTGGAAGCATAATCATATGAGATATAATCTTCTATTTTTTTATATCTTTAGTTTCTTCACCCGGTGTAACAGTACCGTCCGCATTGAGCTTCAAATCGAATATCTGGAAGTTTTTGGTTCCATCTTCGTTTTTAAATATCAAGCTGTCTTTTTCATTCCCATGGCGGAGCTCTATGTTTTTCTCCGAGCACATCCTTTATCACAGCCGTCTTTTCTTTGATAACGCCGTATGGTAAATAATCTATGCTCCATTTCAGCTCGGCAGGCGACAATGAAGAAAAATTCGTATTGCTTAAATGTAGCCTTAGGCTCTATTTCAACTTCGCTTTTTACATTTGCACCGCCTGTGATATCACCTAATGATACCAAAGCATCGTTAGTGATAGTAACCTTTTCTCCCTTTTCCAAATATTCTTTAAACGCCTCGTCCTTTTAGCTTAGTCTTAAGCATTATTACGTAAGCATTTTTAATTTTAGGGAATTTAAATGTAATCTTTTTGTCCGTTGTTTTCATCAGCAGGAGTTATTACCACTTCTACTTCATCGTTTTGTTCGTTATCGCCTACAAGTATCGGCTCGCCAACTGCAGAAACTCTTAAGTCTTGTGGACCTCCTCTATTATACTTACCTTTGAATATGGTGTATTTTTCCAATTCCAAAGACTTAGGTAATTGATCGATGACTTCGCCGTCGCCTAAATCAAATACCTCTCTACCGTTTACGCTGAGCCTGTAAGTAATCGTTTTTATCATCATAATTAAACGAATTTTTCTTGTAATACGGCCAGTTACCCGGTGTTACATTTGTTACATTGGCATTTAGAGCGGTAGGCTCTTTATCAAATCTCGTTGCCTGATCTCTTGATATGTTCGCTTTGAGACAGCATCTCGGAATCATACCATAAATAAGCTGTATCTAAATCTATATAGTGAGAACCATCGTACAAGTATGCAGTATTTGGAAGCCCTCGAGCTGTAATTGTTGATAATGTTCGGTTTTTTTAATCGTGCGTGAATCTATATATACAGTACGCTCATCTTCATCGCTTCCAAAAATTCTTCATTATAACCAAATCGCCCTATATATCTTGTTGTTTCGTTTACACCGTCAAACTTTTTGGTTAAATATATTTTTTTCAGAAGTTACTTTCACATTGTTTTTGCCATTCGGCTGAGAATGTTTTCCGTCTATGTACTGAAAATACTGTAATTCCTGCGGTTGCAACGCTCTCAAAGATATGCCGTCTATAGTTTTTGGCGCATCACTCGCTTCACCCAATCTGAAATTGCGCACGCCGTCTTCTTTGGCATCGTTGTCAAAAATCATCATGTCATATGCCGTTGCATCAGGTGTAACATTATCCTCAGAAACCTGTATTCTCCATGTAGTGATAAAAATTCAAATAGTCTATGACATTTTTGTTTTTTATCTACAGGAGTTTTTTGTGATTGCTTTATTTCCCAGCATTTCCCTTTACAGAAACAGTTCTATATATCGGTTTTAGCCCCACGAAAACGAAGCATCGTTTTTCAATAGTTTTTCTACTGTTGATTTTTACCATTAGTTGTAAGCCCTGCCGGATTCTTAACTTTTGTAGTAACTTCCAGCTCTACTTTTTCCGTCAATGCTGCCTACGTTAAACACTGCGCTATTGTATGCATCAGGCTTCGGCAATTCTTCTTCTCCGCTTGACGGGCTCTTGGCAAACTTTCTTGTTTTGCTTTCAATTAGCTTATCGTCTTTACCGTAAAAAGCATCTTCGCAGAGTGGTACTCAACTTCATAACCTGTAACACCATCTGATGCTGTATAGATTCTTCCAGTCAATCTTTCTGTTATCTTTACATTGTCTACTTTTAGCCTTGGCTTCGTTAGTAGTAATCTTCCATATAAGGAATACATTTCCACCATCTCACCTTCGTTTCAACAAATTTTTAGTAATAGCGGCTTTTTCCCATTTAACATAGGCTTTAGATTCGACAGTTTTGCTCCCCTCTTTTTCCAGTTTAGCAGTATTGTTTATATAAGTAACTGTTTGTGGTAGAAGCTGCTCATCTGACATTTTAGTTTCAAATGTAATCTTAGCGGAGCAACTATATCATTTTTCTCCGTCTTTGCAAAAAGTATGGCTCAAAAATTTTAGTTTTGCTATTGTATGGAGCTTTTAGGTTTTACTGTATGCTTACTTCCGTCTTTTGCAGTGTATTCAAATTTAAAACTATCCGCCCTCATACTCGCCCACGTTCTCTAAATTATCACTAAATGTAAAATCATTCATGATTTTTGCTGTCCGAGCTTACGGTTACTGTCCACTTTACAGTCTGTTTTTGAAGGTATTATTTCTCCGGTTTTTCAATATACCCTTGATCTGCAGGTTTTTTCGCTTTTTAATATATATTCTTTGTTAAGAATAGTTATCTTTGTGTCTTCTGTAGGATTAAGCGGTATTTTTGATAAATCAACTGAAAAATGGCCTTCGATACCTGCTTCTACACCTTCATAATCAGAAAAAAATATCTTCTCCTTCAACACCTGATTCGGTAAAGGTTATATCAACATAAAGGGCATCGCCTCTAGTTACAAATTGATATTCTCCCAATTTCAAAGGCTTTTGTTCCGTCTTTTAGATGTAATTATTATAGCTTTTTGCAGAAGTACCGAAGTTTGAAAGTCCTTTGCCAAGCAAGATACTTGCCTTATCTCCGGCTTTTTACTACCTTTATCTTTTTCGCTTCTGCATCTTCATCAGGAAAATCTAAAGATACAGGTACTTTCATAGTTACCAGAAGTTTTATTTGCTGATTTTCGTTTAGCTCAATGACTCCCTCCGGTTTTTTTATCGTTCACTTTAATTTCCAGCGACTTAAGCAAATCACTGACATCTCTGCTTTTCGGCAAATATATCTTTTGGTACAGTTATTCCTGTAAACACCAAAGCTATAGCCAAAAATACACTTAGTATTCTGCTCTATCGGATTGCTCCGCCCGGGCACGGTTTTTGGTTTTCATAAAATTCCTCCCTTTTAATTGTAATTTTTAAACTTAATATCCTTGCTAAGTAGTATACACATATTACGATGTATTGAAACGCTCTTAAACATTGTTTCAGCTATCTAATGAACCTCGTATTCGCAATACCAATTAGGTGCATCTTTGTAAAAATCATTAAAATAAATGCTATTTACTCCCTTGACATTTTTCCGAAAGCATTGCTCCGTATGTTTTATACAAAATGCAATAATACGGCAATTCATCGCCAATCAGTTTCTTGATTTTACCATATGTTTGAGTTTCATCTTCTTTTTGACAAGCCGCTTTTTTTAATTTATCCAAAAGCTCATCCAACTTTGTATTTTTATATCCTATTGCATTGCCATAACCCGAATGTAATAAATTTCTAAGGTCGTAAGTTTCATTGAAATGAAAAAGTTGCCACGAACAAGTCAAAAATTGCCTGTCGCAATTTTTGTGCGAAATCCGCATCGTTTTTCTGCAAAAATCAAAGTCGTATTCACGCCTCACACCGGAAAGTCCTCTGCTATTTTTCTGCTGTAAGCACTTTTTCCGAATGTTTTTATTCACCAGTATCTTTATATTTACCGCCCTCTTTGTCGGAGACATCGAGAATGCCGTCTTTGTTTAAATCCGTAAACGGCGTTTTAGATAAAACCGCTTCGCTTTTTGCTTGCTGTATTTATATCTATCACCTTCGTTTTTACGCCCAGATAATTCGGAAAATATATGCTGTCGCTTTCGATGCCGTTTCCATAATAAATATCCGTATTTATTTCATCCACATCCACGCAATGAGCAAACTTTTCGAAAATTCTTGTTTTTCCATAAATTTGCTTTTTGAAGTTAAATCCCAAAACCTCTGCATCAGGTGAGCAAAAAGTCTTTAGTTTAATATTTTTGTCCGCAATCAAGGTTTCAATCGACATCGACTCGGAAATTCCAAGCGAAATCGTACTCACATCGAGCATAGGAATTGTGTCTTCTTCCGAAAAAGTACCGTAAATCTCAGCTTATTTGTCGGCTTTTTCACCCTGATAATATTCGTTCGCCTCAAGTTCCATTTCCGTAATATCGTTATAACTCGCAATCTTATATGCTCCCGAGCCTATCGGTACCGCCCGTTTTTCCCACTGTTTAGACGACTTTGCAACTTCAGCGAATTGTTTTTGCGAAACAATCGGAAAAATCAAATTTTCCAGTGCCGAATTGTTTAAATCCGAATATTTGATAATGAGCGAATAATCATCGTTTTTTTATCAACGCTGACAGCTCGTATCGAACTTACATATTTTTTGCGTAAAAGCGTTTTTCGGTGCCGCTTTTGAGGCTATCAATAGAAAACTTGACATCTGTTGCCGTCAGAGGTTCTCCATTGCTGAAATACGCATCTCTTCTAATTGTTATACTTAGCTCCTTGCTTACCCTATCAAAAATTACAGGCACTCACGAGTTCAGGCTGAGCCGTTAAATTTTTCATCGAGCGAAAAAAAGGGATTCAAAAATGAGCTTGCTTTATGTAATATGTATCTTTGTCTACCGAATTGAGAGGATTTAGTGTCTTTACCTTTTAGCATAGGAAGACTTACAATCGCCGACTTTTTCATACGACTGAGATGTTTTTCTTTGAAATATTTTTCACATCCTTTTTGTTATGTATAAAGCTGCCGTTGCAAACCGCTACGATAACTAGTATCGCAATTATAGTTATAGATACTTTATGTTTCATAAATTAACGCTTTCCTTTAATCTTAATTTAATTTGTTTCTTCAAATACTCTTCGTCTTTTTGAGTTGTCTATTACAAAATCCGCCATTTTCGATTTTTGCTCGTCCGACATTTTGAAACCTCATGCGCATGCGCACATCGTTTTCGGAAACATTATCCCTTTTGATAGTGCGAAGCACCCTTATGCTTTCGCTTGCATGAATAAGCCATGTTTCAGCGCAGAGCACATCGAGTCCCGCCTCAAATAAAAAGCGGTGCATCCAAAAATACAACTTGCATATTTTGCTTTTTCGAAATCGGAAATTTCCATTTTTACTTTTTCTGATTATGGCAGGCGATTATTGCATCCAGCTTTTTCCTTTCTTTTTGCATTCGCAAACGCAACTTTCGCCAGCTCTTTTCTATCCAAAATTCCGTTTTTGATTATAAAATCACCGAAAGTTGCCGAAAGCTCGGCAATCAATTCATTGCCACCCTCACTTATAAGTATTTCGCGTGCAATTTTATCTGCATCTATTACACTGAATCCTGCATTTTTCAGCATTGCCGATACAGTAGACTTTCCGCTTCCGATTCCTCCTGTAATTCCTATTACTTTCATTTACTTAAGACCGTACCAATCATCCGCTGTATGGATGTCACTTCCAATTTCACCTGTAACTCAGTCGCATTTTCCATATCATGTCGCAGTATTTCCTTGTATTCTTCCTCAAGTCCGCTAGGGACTTCGATTATCAACCTCGTCGTGTATTTGGAGTATCAAGCGTGCACCGCTATCTTTTGAAAGGAGACTTCTGTATGTGGATATCATCGCGAGTTTAATAATATCGGCAGCACTTCCCTGTATTGGAGTATTCATCGCAAGCCTTTCTCCTGCTTGTCTTACCATAAAATTCGGCGAATTTATTTTCAGGTATATACCTTTTTTTCTTCCAAATATTGTAGAAGCGTAGCCCTTTTCTTTTGCTTTTCTCCGTTTTGAGGTTTGACATCAAATTGTAAACCTCGGGATTCGTATCAAAAATAGTCTTTAATATAAGAGCCTGCTGTCTTGATATCTATAGAAAGCTCTTCCGAAAGTCCGAAACCGCTCATTCCGTATATTACACCGAAATTTACAGCTTTTGCGTTTCCCCTTTGTTCCTTGGTAACTTCGGAAAGCGGAACATTGAATACTTTCGAAGCCGTAATCTTATGTATATCAAGTCCCTCACGAAACGCTTCTATCAAATGCGGTTCGCCTGAAAGATGTGCCAAAAATTCTAAGTTCTATTTGAGAATAGTCCGCACCCGTCAAGACATATCCGTCGCACGGCACAAATGCTTTTACGAACGCTTCTGCCTATCTCTTAGCGAACTCGGTATGTTTTTGCAAATTCGGTTCTGTACAACTTATTCTACCCGTTGCTGTTGCCGTTTGCTGAAAATTGGCGTGTATCTTGCCGTCATCCGAAACGAGTGCGAGTAATCCTTCTATGTATGTACTGTTAATTTTGGATAATGTCCTGTATTCTAAAATCAACGGAATAATAGGATGCGATTCTCAATTTTTCCAATATATCAGCGCTTGTAGAATATCCGGTCTTGGTCTTTTTGGAAGCCTTCAAACCCAGTTTTTCAAAAAGCACTATTCCAAGCTGCTGAGTTGAATTTATATTAAATTCTTCCCGGCAAGTTCGTATATTTTTCTCGTAAGCTCTGCAATCTCTTTGTTTAACAATCCTCCAATTTCATCGAGTATTTTCAGGTCGCAGCGTAAAGCCGTAGGCACTCGCTGGACGCCATAACTTCAATAGCGGCAATTCAATATTCCTATATATATTTTTCGAGTGTGTTTTTCTTCAATTCGCAGCTTATGATTTTCAAAAATCATATCAAGAACATCCGCAACATAAGAACATGCGTCAAAAATATTTCAAGTTGTCCTCAAGAAGACTGATCTGATCTGAAACATCGATTATCTTCATATCAAGTTTTTGCACCGAAGCACTCAAAATATACACTTTCTAAATCGTATTTGCTTTTGACTTGGATTTAAAACATATGCGAGATATGGCACCGTCCGAAGCCGTATTAAAATAATACCCGTCCTGATATTTAAAGCGTTTTTGAGTTCATGTGAATTGTAAATTCGATACAAGAAGATATAATAGCAATCAGTGAGGAAATGTCCCTTAACAGCTACCTTTTTCGTTAATTAAAATCTCAATAATCGCATCTAAAAGCTCCGCTTTAACATCAAATCCATATAGGCCACCTCGTTTTTGCGACATAACCCCTATACCGTAAACTATTGGCGCGGATTTCCTAACAATATCTGCAAAAGGATAAATGTAAAACTCGCTGCTCTTCGTTAAAAATGAACGAATTTCTAGCTACCGTATCAAAGTTAGATATTTTCTTTGCTTTCTCACAAGAGTTACAGCTGCTTTTTCTTCTTTTCCGTCTGTCAAATACTCTTTAGGAAATTTCTTTAAACGCCTTAAATTCGAGCTTCGTATAAATTTCCTTGAGCTTTTCATAGTCTATTTTTGAGCGGCAAAATCGTTAATATCTATATCTAGAGGTACAAACCTCATGAATAGTTGCTGTTTTTGGCTCATAAGCGCGACCATTCTGTCTTCTTCCAAACGCTCTTTTGTTTTCCCTTTCAGCTCATCTAATGAATTCAGTAAATTCTCAAGGCTGCCATATTCTGCAGCAACTTAATTCCCGTTTTTTCACCGATGCGGAAACTCCGGTATATTATCCGATTTATCGCCCATTAAAAGCCTTTAAATCTATAAATTGAGTTGGTGTAAAGACCGTATTTTTGAGCATTTCTTCTTTATCGTAAATTTCAAACTTTGAAATTCCCGTTTTCGTAATCAATATTTTTGTCTTATCGCTGCAAGCTGAAGTGCATCCTTGTCCCCCTGTAATAATTAGAGGGTAAAGTCCTTCTTCTTCTGAAATTCTGGCAACGGTGCCGATTAAATCGTCTGCCTCAAAACCTTCCATTTCAAGCATTTTTAATATTCATAGCAGACAAAAATATCCTTCAAAATCGGGAATTGTGTAGCAAGCTCATTGGGCATGGATTTTCGATTGGCTTTGTACTTGTCGTATTGTTCATGCCTGAATGTCAGAGCCTTTTTATCGAATGTAACAACGATATGCGTGTACGGATAGTCTTTTTCAATTTTTGAAAGCATATTTAAAAATCCATATATTCCGTGCGTTGTGATACCGTCTTTGGTTATCATCGGAGTTTGTATAGCAAAGAAAGCCCTGTTCATAAAGAGTTGTTTCCGTCAATTATAATAATTCTATTTTCCATATTCACCTCTTATCGCAATACGCCCTAAGTCCGTATGACGGCTCGGCGTTAAATACAGCATTTTCAATAGCCTTCTCAAGAACCTTCCCGCCGCTATCGCAACTATTTCAGCATCTGCACTCACTTTATTCGACGCAAGTGCAAAATATGGTGTCCCCATCAAATGCGGTATGCACAGGTCTTCTACATCTTGCATACGCATCGTGCAGAAAGAGCGGCTATTCTATTTGCTTCAGGTTTGGTAACTGACGCATTTGTAATAATACAGGCTATCGTTGTGTTTGTAGTTGCATTTACATCGGGTTTTTGCTCATTATTTTTATTTTCAAATACATTCTTGCAACTTGTTATATTTTCTTTAGCATTTCCTTTTTGCGTATCTAAAAACTCATTTTTATCTTTTTCGCAAAAGTCCGCTATTTGCTTTCCCGACTCGGCAGAATAAATATCGCCCAAAGCATTAAGCACAACCATTGCGCCTACTTTTTACACCGTCAAAATCTTGCGCATAAAAATCCAAGTCCCGACTTCATACTTTGTGCTTCACCAGGTATTTTCCAACGCTCGCACCTGTACCTGCTCCGTAATTGCCCTGTTTTAATTTCTGATTTTTGCGAATCTACGCAAGCGGCATACCCCATATCCGCATTCGGGCGCACATCAAAAACTTCCCACATTCAAATCGAATATGGAAGCTGCCGAAACTATTGGTACTACGCCTTTTCCTACGCCAAACCCGATATTGTTTTCTTCAAGATATCGCATAGCTCCGCTTGCGGCATCAAGTCCGTAAGCACTTCCTCCGCAAAGCATTACAGCATGAATCTTTTTGGACCATTTTTCAGAACGCAAAAGTTCGGTTTCACGACTTGCAGGTGCTCCTCCATATGTTGCAACACCTGCTGTTGCCCCGTCTGTTGCGATTATGAGTCGTGCAGCCTGTTGCCGCCTCTATATCCTGCGCATTACCTATTTGAAATCCCTCTATCGAACATATATTTATTTCCATACTATCCTCTCATTATAAAAATCCCGTCATGCCGTCAGACTATAATTCACGCCCTATATCAAATAGGGGGTACCCTGCTACAAACTTTTTGCCTTCCACTCATAAGGAGGCTTGACAGCCATTTAGTAGACTCGGATTCCCAAAAAGTAAACTGTAGGTTGAATTAAAAGCCTTAACAAACATTTCAGGATTTAATTTTTATAATTCGATTTCGTCCAAGTCTATACTGCAGTTAGTATAAACCTTTTGTACATCGTCGTTATCTTCCAGTATATCTATCATTTTCTTGAGCTTTTTGATGTCGTGCTCTTCCGACGGAGCTTGCTCCATGGATGGCAGATATTCAATGTCCGACTCCAAAAATCTCATAGTTCTTTGACATCAAAGCCGAGTGAACATCTGTATAGCTTGCAGGATCTGTCAATATTTCAAAGTAATCTTCCTTGACAACAACATCCTCCGCTCCTGCTTCCAATGCAACCTCAAGTATTTCATCCTCCGAAATCGCATCCGTTTTTTCAATTATAATCATGCCTCTTTTCTTGCGAACATATAAAAACGCAGCCCGGAGCTCCAAGATTGCCGCCGTATTTATCAAATGTTGAACGCACAAACGAAGTAGTTCTATTTTTGTTATCCGTAAGTGCCGAAACAATTACCGCCACGCCTGATACTCCATATCCTTCAAAGCTGAGTTCTTCGTATGTTTCTCCGTCCAGCTCACCTGTACCTTTTTGATAGCTCTTGTAATATTGTCGTTCGGCAAGTTGATTCCCTTTGCCTTTTCTATTGCTACTTTGAGCGTGGCATTGTATTCAGGATCCCCTCCGTTTTTCGCAGCTACCGTGATAGCTCTTGCATATTTTGTAAAAAGCGCTGCTCTTTTTGAATCCTGAGCAGCTTTTCTTCCTGCTATAGTACCATGTCTTCCCACCGAAAAACCTCCTAAAGTATATGTATTTCTCATATATATTCTAGCACTAGTAAAGCAAAAATCAATACGAAATCCGCTATAATTTTGCAGTTGTTCTAACTTATCGGTTGATTTACTGATCGGAAATTTGTACGCTTACTCTGTTTCTACCGTCATTTTTACTCTTATACATAAGCTCGTCGAGCTCTTTTTAATCAAGCGTATCCATAGTATCCTGCTTTTTGATATTGCTGCGCCGACACTTACCGTAACCGCAAGCTGCTCGTTTTTCGCTGTAGTTACAACGGTATTTTCCACCAAATATCTGATGCGTTCAGCTATTATAGATGCTTCGTAGCTCCCTATCTATACTGAAAACGCCTACAAACTCCTCGCCTCCCCATCTCGCCGAACATATCGTTTTCTTAATATTATGGGATATACCTTTTGCTATTGCAGTCAAGACCATATCTCCGACATCGTGGCCATATTCATTGTTAAAATTCCTAAAATGATCTATATCTACAAATAAAAGCGCAAACCTCTTGCCGAAACGGTTAAATTCAGAAAATTTGTATGCCAGGAAACTTTCAATATATGAACGATTGGGAAGTTTTTGTGAGAGAATCGTGCATCGCCTTGTCGGACAAGTCCTCTATTAAATCGTCTTCGTACACCTTTTGGCGAATTAACCGAAAACACTTCAACAGAACCGATTATTTCTCCATCTTTCCTGATCGGCGAAAATATTTACAACTATCGGGATTCTGTATCCTTCTTTATGTCTTACGAATACCTTTTTCGGTTCTTGTTACTCCGTCTATATTGGTTGCGTAAAGCGGACATCCTACTATACACAAAGGTTTACCGCCTCATCTATGTGATTTAAGTATGTTTCAGGACAAGTGCGTCCAACTACTTCTTCCGCTTTATATCCTGTGATTCTTTCTGCACCTTTATTCCAAAATTGAATTACTCTGTTTTTATCAACATAATAAACACCATCTTGAATATTGTTCAAGATTTCCAAACTTATTCCTTCAGCAATCATCGCAAACCTCCTTTATTCAATTTTATCTACCTTTGATTATACTAAATGTTCAGATAAATAACAATAACCACTGATATTTTTCTAAATTAAAAATCCCTCTATATTGAATAAAGGGATTTTAAATTCATTAAATCGCTATCTCAAATAGCCTTATAATCATTAGTTGAAAAACTTGTTGATATCGTTTTTCTACAGTATCAATACCTGATATGCCGAAAGTATTTACCAAAACATTTTGCAACATTCGGACTTAAAAATGCAGGTAATGTGGGTCCCAAATGGATATTCTTTACGCCAAGATAAAGCAGCGCAAGTAATACTATAACGGCCTTTTTGCTCAGTACCACGCAATATTATATACGATAGGCAGTTCGTTTATATCTGAAAGTCCGAAGATTTCCTTGAGCTTCAGAGCTATAATAGCAAGCGAATACGAATCGTTACATTGACCTGCATCCAAAACTCTTGGAATACCGCCAATATCCCCCAGATTTAACTTATTGTATTTGTATTTTGCGCATCCTGCGGTGAGTATTACAGCATCTTTCGGTAATGCCTGCGCAAAGTCCGTATAGTAGTTTCTGCTGCTTTTGCACGACCGTCGCATCCTCCCATTACAACAAATTTCTTGATTTGACCTGTTTTTAACAGCATCAACCACTTTATCCGCCAACTGGAATACTTGATCATGCGCAAATCCTCCAAGAATTTCTCCTTTTTCAATTTCGGTAGGCGGTGGACATTTTTCGCATGTTCTATAATGGCGGAAAAATCTTTTTCCTCACCGATATCTCCCGATATATGCTTGCAGCCCGGATATGCAGCGGAACCCGTTGTATATAGTCTGTCTTTATATGTTTCGCTTGGCGGCACTATACAGTTTGTAGTCATAAGTATAGGACCGTTGAAGCTCGCAAACTCTTCTTTTTGCTTCCACCAAGCATTTCCGTAATTTCCTACAAGGTGCGGATATTTTTGAACTTTGGATAATAGTGAGCCGCAACATCTCCGAATGTGTGTATATCAATACCTGTTCCCATAGTCTGCTCAAGCAGCATCTCAAGATCTCTCAAGTCATGACCGGATATCAATATTCCCGGATTGTTTCTTACACGATATCCACTTTAGTCATTTTCAGGCGCACCGTATGTTCCTGTGTTAGCCTTATCCAAAAGAGCCATTCCCTGCACTCCGAATTTGCCCTGTTTCCAATGTGAGCGCTATCAAGTCATCCACCGAAAGCGAGATCATTCAAAGTAGCAGCAAGAGCCTTTTGTATGAACGCATCTACTTCTTCATCATCTTCAAGTAGCGCATTGGCATGCTTTGAATAAGCTGAAAGGCCCCTTAAGACCGTATATAATAAGCTCTCTAAGCGAACGAACATCCTCATCTTCCGTCGCAAGAACGCCTACTTCCTTTGCCTTTTTCTTCAAACTGCGTTTTATCACCTGTCCAATTTACCGCCTCTGGTAGCGATGCTCTGAATGAAACCTGTGAAATCAACTCGTCTTTCAGCTTTAGTGTTTCTTCTATTTTTGAAACTATCATTTCCTTATCAAAAATTCGCATTGGTTATTGTTATAAACAAGTTCATTGTAACCTTGTGGTTGATTTCTCTCGATATTTGCTTACCCTCGCTTCTAAGTCTTGTAGTAACAGCCGATAGCGTTTTTGTTACAAATACGAGTAAATCCTGCATAGCTGCTACATCCGGCGTTTTTTCCGCAAACTCCGGATTGCTTACATCCTACGCAACCCGCAGTTTCTTGACATTGATAACAAAAACATCTTGTTTTTCCATAATCTTCCTCCATAATCATACATATTTTTAATTCGCAATACTTTTAGCCTATGCAAGAAGTATAACTAATATGGAATATAGATTATGTTGTTTTAACCACATTTTTTTAAAATTTATTCGAAATATTTTTTATGTGCCGTAGCCATCATAAGTTTTATACGATTTAACTGATTTACATTACTTGCACCAGGATCGTAATCGATAGCCACGATATTCGCCAGCTTGTTGTAATTTCTAAGCGCTTTCATTACACCTTTTCCCGTAACTATGGTTGGGTAAGCAACCAAACGGTTTGCAAACAAGCTATATTGGTAACTCCCATTTCCATAAGCTCTATCATCTCGCCCGTCAAAAGCCAGCCTTCTCACATTGATTTCCAAGTGAAATAATTTGTTCAGCCTTTTTGCAACTTGTTCAATATACGCAGGCTCGTGGAAACGCTTACTCTTCCTAAGTGCTACCCTCATAGGCTTTCTAAACATCTCAATAAATTTAATAGCCGCACTGTTTGCAAGCATCTGCATATATGTACCGGATAGATGTTCGTAATTAAATCCCTTGCTATACATTCCATAAAGGAAGAAATCTATTAAATCCAAAACGACAGCTTCTCCGCCCTCTTTTTCGATAATCTTGACGATTTCGTTATTAGCATTCGGGTGATACTTTACAAGTATCTCCCCAACCACTCCGATTTTCGGCTTCTTTTTCATCTGTTATTGGAATATTATCAAAATCGTTTGCAATTTGCTGTAAATTTTTCGAGAACTGATGGAAATTGGAATTTACTATGTTTTCCTTGATCTTTTCGTTCCACTGCTCGTAAAGTTTGTCTACCGCTCCCGCTTCACGCTCATAAGGACGAGTAGCATGCACCACTCTCATAAGTAAATCACCGTAAACAAGCGACATTATGATACGTTTCATAAGCCCTGCCGACAACTTAAATCCCGGATTCTTTTCAAGACCTGCAATATTTATTGAAACTACCGGAATATGCGAAAGATTCATAGATGCAAGCGCTTTTCTAAGAAGCGGAATATAATTACTGGCTCTACACCCTCCTCCGGTTTGCGACAAGAATATGGCAGGTTTATCCAAATCGTACTTTTCCGGTTTAACTTCAGAAATAATCTGACCGAGTGAAACGATAGCAGGATAGCACGAATCGTTATTCACATACCTAAGTCCTTCCTCTACCGCATGAGTATCAGCTTGTGGCAAAAGAACCGCATTGTAACCGCACTCGTTTAAAGGCAACCTCTATAAAATTGAAGTGCATTGGTGCCATTTGAGGAAGCAATATAGTATAGTCCCTCTTCATCTCTTTTGTGAACAGAGGTTTTTCGTAACTAAGCTCCGTGGGAGTTCCTGTAATATTGGACTTTGCTCTTTCGTCCATCGCCGCCTTGAGCGAGCGGATTCTGATTTTCGCAGTTCCAAGATTAGTTCCTTCGTCTATCTTGAGTGTAGTATAAAGTTTTTCCGCTATTTTGCATTATTTCTTCTACTTGGTCAATCGTTACCGCATCGAGTCCGCAGCCGAAAGAATTTAGCTGAATCATCTCCATATCAGGCGATTTTGTACATAGTGCAGCCGAGCGATATAACCTTGCATGATACGACCATTGATTGAGCACTCTAAGCTCAGGTTTTTCGTAAGCCAAATGCGCTATTGATTCGGAAGTAAGCACTATCATGTCGTTGCTCGTGATAAGTTTGTCGATACCGTGATTTATTTCAGGATCGAGATAGGTATGGTCTTCCTGCTAATACAATGCATTTCTTTTTGTTTGCAGCGGCATATCTGAGTGCTTTCGCACCTTCTTTTTTCAAATCGTCTTTGTATAGCTTATCCTCGTTTCTCGCGGCCTTTACTGCAGAATCAATTTCCGCATATGTAATTCCAAGCAGAGCCGAACACATCGCAAAGCTCACGCACCAGTGCGTAATCGCTGTCGTACGGTAAAAACGGATTAGTGAAAATCACATCATTCTCATTAAAAATTTCCGCCATATTACAAGCTATCAATTCCGGATAAGTTCCTACCACCGGACAGTTGTAGTGGTTTGTCGCACCTACATCTTCAATAGCCTCGTAATTTATACTTGGATAAAAAATTCGCTTTACGCCCATTTTAACCAGAGCTTTGATATGTCCATGCACCAATTTGGCTGGATAGCAGGCGGTATCCGACGCTATTGTATCCATACCTGTTTCGTAAAGTTCTTTCGTAGATTTAGGCGAAAGTACCACATTGAATCCTAGGTGTGTGAAAAAGGTAAACCAAAACGGGAAGTTTTTCATACATATTTAAAAACCCTTGGAATCCCGATGCTTCCTCGTTTTGCATATTCGCTACCGAGACTCTTGTACGAAAAACAGTCGTTTATACTGATATTCAAAAAGATTCGGTAAATCGTTTTCCTTGTGCGCCTTGCCCGGCTCCTCGTTCACAGCGGTTTCCTGTAACGAACGTTTCTCCGTTATTGAATTTATTTATAGTGAGTAAACAGTTATTTTCGCATAACTTGCAACGCGCATTTTTTTATTTGTTACGGTAAATCCGTTCATCTGCTCAAGTGTAATCACCGATTGAAGCAGTTCCTTCAATATAGTTTTTCCTTAGATACGATAGCAGCTCCATACGCTCCCATAATACCGGAAATGTCCGGACGCACGACCTCTCTTCAAGCGTGTTTTCCAAACTTTTCAGCACGGCATCGTTTAAGAAAGTACCTCCTTGAACTACTATTTTTTCTCCTGCTTCGCTTACATCACGCAGCTTTATTACCTTAAATAAAGCATTTTTTTATTACTGAATACGAAAGTCCTGCAGAAATATCTCCGATGCTCGCACCTTCCTTTTGCGCCTGCTTAACCTTGGAGTTCATAAAAACGGTACATCTGGTACCCAAATTAACAGGTTTTTTTGCGTATATCGCTTCCTGTGCAAAACTGAATATATCCATATTTAGAGATTTTGCATATGTTTCAAGAAATGATCCGCATCCCGATGAACATGCTTCGTTTAGCATAATATTGTAAATTGAGCCGTCTTTTTACCTTCATGCACTTCATATCCTGCCCGCCAATATCGAGTATGAACTCAACGCCCGGTAAAAATGCCTCCGCCGCCTTGTAATGCACCAAAGTTTCAATTTCACCAAGATCAATATTAAATGCACTCTTCAAAAGCCCCTCGCCGTATCCGGTAGCCGTTGCATTTGCGATAAATGCAGTTTTCGGCAGCAATGAATAAAAGCTCCCTTAGCATCTCCATAGTCGTTTCGAGCGGCTTTCCGTTATTTCCTTTGTAAAACGAATACAGCAAATTCAAATCCGAGTCTATAAGTGCAGCTTTTGTAGTTGTAGAACCTGCGTCAATTCCAAGAAATACAGGTCCGCTGACCTTTGATATATCTTTTTCTCTTAACCTTTTGAGCTGCGTGTCTTTTTTGGAATTTAGCATAATCCGCTTTGCTTTTCAAAATAACGGCTCCAGTGTATCCATAGAATCAGACTTTGTATTTTCGGTATGCTTCATTTTTGCAGTATATCTGATAATCTGTGAATATCGTGTTTGTTCGCTATAAGCGCAGCTCCAAGCGCAACAAAATACTGCGAGTTCGGAGGAAATATTACATTGTCCTCACCCAATTCCAAAGTTTGGATAAATCTGTTTCTAAGTTCATCCAAAAACAACAAAGGTCCTCCCAAAATGCGATATTTCCTTTTGATAGGTCTGCCACAAGCCAGTCCGCTGATAGTTTTGATTTACGACAGCTGAAATATGGAAGCCGCCAAATCGTTTACCGATGCCCCCTCGTTTATAAGCGGCTGAATGTCTGCTTTTGCAAAAACGCCGCACCTTGCGGCAGTAGGGTATATTATCTCATGTTTTTTTCGCTGCCCTCATTTAGACCTGATGCATCCGTATTCAAAAGCACCGCCATCTGGTCGATAAACGCTCCCGTACCGCCTGCACAAGTTCCGTTCATTCTTTTGCTCGATACTCATGCCGTAAAATGTAATCTTGGCGTCCTCACCCCGAGCTCGATAACTACATCCGTCTCGGGGATTAGTGCTTCCACCGCAGCGCTACACGAAAATCACCTCTTGCTCAAACGGCAAACCCATTTTTCCGCAAGAGAAAGTCCGCCCTGAGCCTGTTATTACGAGCTTTTACATCTATATCTCCAACTTCCTTATATAAATTGTCCAAAAGCTCACAACCTTTTTCAAAAACATTTGACATATGCCTTTCATAACATTTGAAAAACAATTTCTTATTATCATCAAGCAATACAGTTTTACGGTTGTTGAACCCAAATCTATGCCTAATTTCATCTAAAGCCTCCATTAAGTCGCTATCTTTATGCTAAAAGTAGCTATTTTCCCTTTGTATAATCTTCTAAGTAGTATCATTGAAAAAGACTACATCGGCAAGTTCTGAAATCGGGAATGACCACCATACATACGATATTCCGAAAAAGTCTTACCAATACGAAAGCTACCGGTACCAGTACCAATATTTGTCGCAATAAGGACTGCCACATACTCAAAAGTCCGTGTCCCGTTGCCTGAAATGTTGCCGATGTCATAATTGCAAAACCTGCAGGAATGAAAGCTAAGCTGAGTATCCTAAGCGCCGGTACACCCATTTCAATCATCGCATCCGATGCACTGAAAATATAAAGTAGCCTTTCCGGAATTGCCAAAAACACCAACATTCCAATAGTCATAATAGCGATTGAAAAAGCAAGTCCGGTTTGGTATGCTTTTCATCATTCGTTCCTTGTTTTTGCTCCAAAGTTGTATCCTATTATCGGCATCGCTCCTTGATTAAGTCCAAATACGGGCATAAATATGAAGCTCTGAAGCCTAAAGTAGCTTCCAAAAATAGCTATTGCCGTTTGTGATACCGCTATGATGCTGTTCGATCATGAAAAGCATTATAGAACTTACCGTTTGCATTTGAGTATTGACGGAGCGCCTACGATATATTTGTTTTAGTATATCAGCTTTAAAAGCGAAAAACCCTTGACTTTAATCTTTACATCATGACTATACCCGAATATAAGGAAAAGTCCCACGCACATAGAAACCGCCTGTCCTATTACCGTCGCAATGGCAGCTCCTATCACTCCCATTTGAGGAATAGGGCCAATTCCAAATATAAAAATCGGATCAAGTATTATATTTGTAACCGCACCAATCAAGCTGGCGAACATAGGCATAATTGTATTTCCTGTAGATTGCAGTGTTTTTCTATGTTTACCTCGACAAGTGCAAAAACAGAACCTATACAAATTATTTGCAGATAGATACCTCCATTTTGAATGATATAGTCCGATACATCGTACAAATTCATGAAGGCTTTGACGCCAAATACTCCGAATAACGCAAATACACTCCAATTTACAAACGACAAAAAGAAGCCGTGGCTAGCTACATCGTTTGCTTCGTCCTGCTCATTGGCTCCTAATTTTCGTGAAATGAGCGAACCTACACCAACTCCCGTACCGATTGCAACCGCAATCAGAAAACATTTGAACAGGAAATATCAAAGTAATCGCCGAAAGCGCCGCTTCGCTTATCATACCCACAAACATACTGTCGACTATGTTATACAGCGCCTGAATAAGCATAGATATCATAGCCCGGCCACGAAAGTGTAATCATCAGCTTTCCAATAGGCATTACACCCATTTTATTATCGCTTATATCGTTTTTGCTTTTGTCCTTTCAATATTATTTGAATTTGCTTGTTCTTTCATATATATTTTTTTATTCCTCTCTTTTTGGATTATAAAAGCGATTGTTAAAAATTTAATTTATTAAAAACCTCTATAAAGAGGTATGGGCAGAATCTATAAGCCGGGTTCTGTATTTGACAATCATCTATCTAGGCATAACATCGCTGCTATGCTCAAGCGACCTACCTTCCAGGGGATAACGAGCAGCTACCCTTACATCCTTATTTGGTCTTGCTCCGAGTGGGGTTTACACGGCCGCTTTGTTTCCAAAACGCCGGTGAGCTCTTACCTCACCATTTCAACCTTACCACAGCCCTAACTGTTTCGGCGGAATGTTTCTGTTGCACTTTCCCTATAGTTACCTACGCCAGGCGTTATCTGGCACTCTCGCTCTATGGAGCCCGGACTTTCCTCACGCATTTCTGCCTGCGATTGTCTGACTTACCCAATACTATATTTTACCACAAATCAAAGCGTTTTTAAAAAGGATTTAACATTGTTTTTGTTTGTATAATATTTAATCTTTCGCCATATATATTCCTAAGCTGCGCAGCTAAATTTTTCAACAAAAAATTTTTCACTGTCAAAGTGTCCTATATCTATCAATAGCTTATTTTTTTCAAAAGCACAAAGCGCCTCGTGGTATTTTAAATCTCCGGTAATAAATACATCGCAGCTCAGCTTCTGCGAAATTTGAAATTCGCTCATGCCCGCTCCGGTACAAATTCCCACCTTAAGGATTTTTGGCATCAGTATCACCTACAATCCTCACAGTATGCGTATCTATATCAATGTTTGATACATATTTGCTACAAAAACTGCTGACGCTCTCATTTGCAGGAAGTTCCCCGTAGATGCCGATTGATTTTTCATAAACTTCGTCAAAAATGTAAATCGGAAAAGTCCCAACATTTTTAGCCAAATAAAAAAATTCGTACCTTTTTTCAGCCTTGTCGAACGAAGTATGCGACGAATATACCGATATTCCGTTTTTAATCAGTTCAATCGTATAATCTGAAACCAAATCTCCGCTTACAATATTTCTAAAAAGAACTGAAATACATAGGATGATGACTGATTATTAAATCTGCATTTGCATTTATCGCTTCTTTTATAACGGCTGCCGTAACATCAAGGCACAAAAAGGACCGTCCTTATTTCCCTTTTTGTCAAGTAATATTTGAAAACCGGAATTATCCCAATCCTCTGCCAGGCTAAGCGGTGCGATTTGATTTAGAACATCGCTTATTTCACTATATGTAACGATAAAATCACCCCTACATACCGCACTTATTTAAAAGTTCATTCAAATATTTCAAATTCTCAATATTCTGAGCTTTTTCGCTTACTTCCATTTCAGTTTTTGTCCAATCCGTTTTTATAAAATTTTTCTTTTTATTTTTGAATTTAAAAATTTTATTCCCAGCTCTCCGTTTTTCCGCAAGCATCTTTTTGTGTAATTTCATATGTAACATCGTTCTTTACAAACGGTTTCAAGTCCGACTCTATTTTTCCCTGTATAATTAGCACTCAAAACTTCACATATAAACTTTCCTTCTGTTACCAGCTTTTTCCCTTTCGATTTCAAAACCATTTGACAAAAAGCCAATATCTCAAAAACCTTGTCCCGTTCGTGGTTGAAATACGAATTTTGCAAAACTCTCAGTTTTTTATGTCATCTTGCATGAGCTTTACCATAAGCTCTCCACCCATGCCTGCAAACACTACCGCATCAACTTCACCGTGCTTCAAAATATCAAGTCCGCTTCCTAAGCGAAAATCAAAAATATCTTTTTATTTCATCCTCTTGAAAAACGCTGCTCACATTATCTATCGCCTTTTGAAGCGACGCTCTGCTGATATCTGACAAAAACTACATACGGAGATTCACATTCCATATGCAAGTAAATAGGGTAAAAAAACCGTGGTCCGTTCCAACATCTGCCACGGTTTTTCCGATTCTATCAGAGAAGCTATGCAAGACAGCCTTTCTGTTATCTTTTTCACTGTTTATACCTACTCCAAATAGTCTCTAAGTTTTTGCTTCTAGACGGATTTCGGAGTTTTTCTCAATGCCTTTGCTTCGATTTGTCTTATTCTTTCACGCGTTACATTGAAACGCTTTCCAACCCTCTTCGAGAGTTCTTGCATGACCGTCTTCGAGTCCGAATCTTAATTTCAAAACTTTTTGCTCTCTATCCGTAAGGGTTTGCAATACTTCGTTTAGCTGTTCCTTGAGCATCGCAGAAGCTGCAGCATCTGCAGGTGCAGGTATCTCATCGTCAGGTATAAAATCTCCAAGATGACTATCCTCTTCTTCTCCTATAGGCGTTTCCAAAGATACAGGTTCTTGAGCGATTTTTCATTATCTCTCGTACCTTTTTCTTCGCTTATATCCATGCGTACAGCTATTTCCTTAGGTGTAGGTTCACGCCCGTACTCCTGTAATAATTTTTCTTGATTCACGAATCAGCTTATTTATAGTTTCGACCATATGAACCGGTATTCTAATGGTTCTCGCCTGATCTGCGATAGAGCGTGTGATTGCCTGCCTTATCCACCAAGTGGCATATGTGCTGAATTTGTAGCCCTTTCTCCAGTCAAACTTATCAACTGCTTTGATAAGGCCAAGGTTTCCCTCTTGAATCAAGTCCAAAAACAACATTCCTCTGCCGACATATCTCTTTTGCGATACTTACAACAAGCCTTAAGTTCGCCTCACAAAAGCTCTTTGCTTTGCAGCTTCATCGCCTGCATCCATCTTTTTGCAAGCTCTATTTCATCTTCACCGGACAAAAGTTGTACTTTCCCTATTTCCTTAAGGTACATTCTAACAGGATCGTCAACTGCTATCCCTTTTGGCAGAGCCGCCTCTAAATCCTCTTCAACCTGTATTTCTTCCAAATTTTCAATCGATAAATCTTTTTCATCTTCGATTTTTAAATTATCGTCAAAACTCTCAAGGCTGAACATATCGAACTCATCAGGATCGACTTCGTTTACCAGATCGACTCCCTCTTTCGAAAGAAAATCATAAAAATCATCAGCCTGATCCTTATCGAGCTCCGCCGACACAAGATAGTCCACAACCTCTTTATAAGATATCTTGCCTCTGTTTTTCGCCTTTTGTGCCAATTCCGTTGCATATTCTCTTATATCGATATTTTTCTTCTTCATTCACCATGTGCCTTCCCTCCATTTGTCCGCAATTTTAGTAATTCTTGTTGCAATCTCAGTATGTCATCTTTATGATCTTCTTCGTTTTTCTTCTGCTATGGAAATTTGTAATATCAGTTCGTTTTCTTTCGTTTTGAGTCTTTCAGTTTTTATGTTTTTGTAAGCAATCTTCAAGTATTTTCTCAGGTTTATCTCCCAGTTTGATATTTTTCCCAAATGTCCATAGTCATAGTGAAAATTGGAGGTTCCAAGGCTTCTTGAAGTCTAAAATCGTCAATCTCAAATTCTGACTTTTTGATTGTAGTAATCAATAATTTTTCTCAAATAAAAACTTTGAATTTTTCGGATTTGAATTCGTATAAACTCATTTTTCAAGCTGTCGAAAAATCTTTACTGTGCATTGCAAGACGCAAAAAGGTTTTTTTCAAATACATCAATTTGTAGCTTTGGTGTATTGTTATTTAATCCGTTTATTAAAGAATTAGCTTTTGTACTGTTTTTGATACCCCTCATTTCGAGTTTTATAGCATTTGCCGACACATTTATTTCCGAAGCCAGTTTCGTAATGTATATGTCAGTTTCGACCGGCGTGAGTTCCTTCAACAACAAGGATACTTCTTTTATAAACTCTATCTTTTTCTTCGTAAATATCAAGGTTGTATCTTGATTTCAATACATTTATACGATATGTGTGTGCGGCAGTGCCGCATTGAGCAGTTTTTCAAACTCGTCTTTGGTATGTTTCTTTAAAAACTCGTCCGGATCTTTTGCCCTTCTATCGTCAAGACTTTGGGCTTACACCCTGCGGAAATCAAAATATCTATCCCCCTAAGTGCCGCCTTCATTCCTGCCGAATCCGAATCGTATGCCAAAATCGTATTCTTTGTATATCTTTTTGAGAAGTGCGCCCTGTTCTTGAGTCAGAGCCGTTCCCAAAGAAGCTACTGTAATTTTTTTATACCCGCTTGAGCTAAAGACACAACATCCATATATCCCTCAACAATTAGTGCCTTGTCCGCTTTTTGAAATGTCTTTTTACATATATTTAGTCCATACAGATTATTTTTCTTAAAAAAATAACATTCTCAGGTGAATTTAAATACTTCGGTTCGGCATTCCCTATTGCTCTACCACCAAACCCGATAACACGCCCTTTGGTATCTATTATCGGAAACATAAGTCTATGTCTGAATTTATCGAAATATCGTCCGTTCTTCTCCGAAACCAATCCAAGCTCTTTTTAATATTTTGAATTCATATTTTCCTTTAAAATAATTGCAAAGCGAATTCCACGAATCGGTGCATATCCTATACCGAAGGCTTTGATAGTTGCATCCGAGAATTCCCCTTTTTCTTATATACTCGTACCCGAGATTTCCCTTCTTCGTAAGATTCTTAAAAAGAAAAGCGCCGCTTCCCGATTTATTTCATAGTATTTCTTATATTTATCATCTTCTTCGTGCTTATATGCCGTGTATTCAATTCCTGCATTTTTGCAAGTTTTTCGATTGCTTCGTTAAATTCAAGGTTGTAATATCGTTTTCGTAAACTCTATAGCATCACCGGTGGCGCCGCAACCAGAAACAGGTAAATATTTGCTTATCTTTCGATACAACAAACGAAGGTGTTTTTCAGCATGAAACGGACAAAGCCCTTTGTAATTATTTTCCCGCCCGTTTCAAAGCCACCACTTCGGAAATAACATCGACTATGTCCGTTCTATCTTTAATATCTGCTATTATGTTCCCTTCTTTAAATGAACTTCCCAATTTAAACTCCCGCCATTTTATTTCCAGCCCTTAGGCAAGAAAATTTCACTGTAAAGTGTTAAAAGCATATCTATCAGTCATTCCTGCTATGTAATCTTTGACCAATTCATCTCTTTCAAATCGTAGCTGCAAAGCAAGAAATTCATCCGGCAGCTTTTCCGGATTTTTAATGTAATAATCAAACAATGACCTTATTACTATTTCAACCTTGTTTAAGTCCTCATGTTTTTTGACGTGCTCATTTTTGTAGACATTCTGAAACATGTACGTCCTAAAGGCTGTTCATAGCTTCCCTGCATTCCTGACTTTGTTTTATATCATTTTTGTTTGCGCTGTTTTTACTATGTCCGTTACGAGCGTATCAATTCGTTCGCCGTGAGTACTTCCCAAAATTTGTATCAAATCTTTGGGCAAATCGTCAAACCCGATAACTCCGCTACGCAAAGCATCGTCGATATCGTGATTTATGTATGCAATTCTATCGCTAAGCCGTACTATTTCACCTTCAAGTGTAAAAAGCATGTTTAGATCCCGAATGACAAACAATGCCGTCTCTTACTTCAGCTGTCAAATTAAGTCCGTCGCCCATTTTCTTTCCCTCGAGTACATCTACTACCCTTAGGCTTTGAACATTGTGTTTAAAAACCGAAAATCTTCGCCCTTATTTTCTTTAAATATCCTGTCTAAAATTTCTTCTCCGCTATGTCCGAACGGAGTATGTCCCAAATCGTGTCCAAGCGCGATAGCTTCTGTTAAATCTTCATTTTAAAGCGAGTGCTCTTGCAATAGTTCGTGCAACCTGCGACACCTCTATGGTGTGCGTAAGCCTTGTCCTAAAATGATCTCCCTCCGGAGCGAGAAAAACTTGTGTCTTGTGCATGAGCCTGCGAAAAGATTTTTGAATGAATTATCCTGTCCCTGTCGCGTTGAAAGGCTGTTCGCAAATGGCAAGGTTCTTCATCCTTTAATCTTCCCTTACTTTCATCCGCTTTACAGGCAAATTTCGACAACCACTCGTGTTCTCTCTTTTCTAAGTTTTTCTCGTGTAATCATATATATCTCCTATAGGATAACAGACACTATATAACAGGTAACTCCACCTATAATCATAGTAGTAGGCAGCGTTACAAACCACGCCCTTATGATACTTCCTGCCATTCCCCATTTTTACAGCCGAAAGTCTTTTTACGCTACCCGCTCCCATGATAGATGTGGTAATTACCTGTGTAGTGCTGACCGGTGCTCCCAAAAACGACATTCCTTCAATAGCTATAGTCGCACCCATTTGAGAAGCAAATCCGCTTGCAGGTCCCAACTTTGTAACACCGTTACCCATGGTTTTCATTATCTTCCAACCTCCGACAGATGTACCTGCAGACATTGTTATTGCGCATGCAATTTTGACCCATGTAGGAACACCTGCGTCTGCCGCAAGCTCTCCTCCCGTCATAAGTGCAAGCGTAATTATTCCCATAGTCTTTTGAGCATCATTGTTACCGTGCGAATATGCAATTAACGCAGATGAAAGCACCTGTAATTTTTTTAAACATATTGTTTACCTTGCCTTGCGATAGGTTCATACAAAGTATGAATATCAGTCTCATTATAAGTATACCGAACAAAAATCCGAGTATCGGCGAAGAAAATAGCGGGATTATAACCTTATAAAGCACTCCCTCCACGATACATGCTCAAGCGATGCCAGTATACACTATTGTCGCACCCAAAAGTCCTCCAATAAGAGCATGTGATGAGCTGCTTGGTATACCGCGCCACCAAGTTATTAAATTCCAAATTATTGCAGCTATAAGTGCAGACAGTATAACATACTGTTCCAAATCTATGTTTACCAGCCCTTTTGAAAATAGTCAGTGCAACTTTTTCACCTACAAGAGCTCCTATGAAATTACATACCGCAGCCATCAAAATAGCCTGCTTCGGCTGAAGCGCACGAGTATAGACCGATGTTGCTATCGCATTTGCCGTATCGTGAAAGCCGTTTTATAAACTCAAATATCAGCGCAACCACAAGAACGCTTAAAAGTAAAAGGGCTAAGCATATTTCATTGCCACTCCTTCGATAATATTTGCAACATTTTTCGCATGAATCCAAACTGTTTTTCTATCTGCTCAAATATGTGTTTCCATTTGATAAGCTCAATAGGATTTATATCTTCTCTAAACAGCTTCATAAGTGCTTCTCTATATATTACATCACCTTCATTTTTCGAGCCTGTTAACCTCGATTATCTGCGTTTTTCACCAAATCGTTTTCTTTAAATCAGGCAGATTTTCAAAAGAGCACCACAAGTTCCTTGTACTTTGCAATATCAAATTTGCCATTAGCAGAGATTCCTTGCGTATTTCCTTTCACATCAAATACGACAAAGCGGTTTTGAGGCTTCCTCTATGCAGATCAACAATATCGTCCATCTGCTTGGTAACATTGTATATGTCTTCACGGTCAAAAGGAGTGATGAAAGCGACGTTTAATTTGTTTAATATGTCGTGTGCATACATATCGCATTCCGTTTCGAGAACTTTTTATTTTTCAACCTTTTCCTCAACATTTTCGTAATGCTCGATTAAATCTAAAACTTCTCACCGACAATTTCAATCTTCCTTGCGTACTCGATGAATAGTGTGTAAAATCGTCTTCTTTCTTTTTTAAGCCAAACATTTCTATCTCCTCTTAAATTTTGTTATCACGCATCATGTATAATATGGCGTTGCATATTGCAGCGGCAACATTACTGCCGCCTTTTTCGCCCTTTTGCCACTATGTACGGTATATCCGTTTCCATTATCAGTTCTTTTGACTCACAAACATTTACAAATCCCACAGGCACTCCTATTACCGCTTCCGGTTTCAGTTTGCCTTCCTCGTAAAGTTCCCTGATTCTGACAAGTGCCGTTGGAGCATTGCCTATAGCGAAAATAATCGGTTTTCCCCAAAGTTGCGGCTTTGTCGATCGATGCCGTTGCTCGTGTAGTTCCGTCTTCTTTAGCTTTTTTTGTGCAACATCTTCGTCCGACATGAAACACAAAACTTCTCCTCCGTACTTCGCAAGCGTCGGTTTTACTTATCCCTGCTTTTGCCATTTGAGTATCGGTAACAATTACTGCACCTTTTCTGATAGCAGCGGCGATTTTTATCGGGGGACATCTGCGGAAAATTTCATATTATCGTAATAGTCAAAATCTGCAGATGTGTGAATCGCCCTTTTCACTATCGGGGCAATTTTTCTCGGGTAGCGTGCGTTCACCAAGCTCTTGTGTAATAATTTCAAAGCTGCGCTTCTCAATTTCCTCGGGTAATACCTTTTTGCAATTCTATTTTCATACTAATCTCCTATTTTTACCAATTATATACCTGTATTTAAAATATCATAAAAGCATATCCATATCCATATTGCTACGAATTCCGTCTGCCAAGATATCGTATTGCCGGTCTTTGTAAGATGCGATATCAATTCCGACAACCATATCCGGATCAAGGCCCTTTGCTGCAAAGCAAATTCGTAAAGTAAAGGCTTTTACAACATTTTTGATTATCAAATATGCCGTGAATATAAGATCCATACACATTTTTTACTATAAAGTCCTGCAGGTTTTTCGCATTTTGTACCAGATATTTCCGTAATAAGCGTAAGCTCTTTAGCATTGGAATTTTTTCATTTTTGACGGTATTTCCCATATGGTTTCGTAACCCTCAAAGCCAACATTGGAAAGCTCCTTGAAAAAAATCCGTCATCTATTACATTAAATATCCCTTTCGCCTGAGTTGTTGTTTTCTCCTCCTCAAACACCGTCTTTGCAGGTAACAGTCCCATTCCTTTTAAATCTCCGCCATGTTCTACATTGTACGGATCGGACAGCTCCTCTCCCAACATTTGAAATCCTCCACAAATACCGAATATAGGCTTTTCCGGTCTTTGCATATTTCAAAATACTTGCTTCCAAGCCGGATTGACGCAGCCACAGCAAATCAGACATTGTGTTTTTGTACCGGAATTATTATCATATCAGGATTGCCCAAGATCTGCTACTCTGTCAACATACTGGACCTTTGCGATTTTTGAATACTCAAGCGCATTGAAATCCGTAAAGTTTGATATCCTTGGAAGCCTTATTACCGCAATCGTAATGGGTGCAACCGTCTTTTTTTATTATCAAACCTTTCTGTCAAGCTGTCTTCATCGTCTATATCGACATGCAAATACGGTATCACACCGACAGTCAGTACTTTTCACTATGTCCCTAAGCATATCAAGTCCCGGCGCCAATATAGCTTTATCACCTCTAAATTTGTTTATCAAAAGTTCCCTTTACCATTTTTTCGGTCTTCATCTTTTAAAAAGCATCATCGTGCCTACAAGTGAAGCAAAACTCCGCCCCTGTCTATATCGCCTGCAAGAAGCACCGGCGCTTCGGCAAGATGCGCCATATACATATTCACGATGTCGTTATCCTGTAAAATTTATTTCCGCAGGACTTCGGCACCTTCTATCACTATTATATCGTGTTTCGAAGCAAAGGCTGTCATATGCCTCTTTTATATGAGGAACCATTTCGCGCTTTCTGGAATAGTACTCCTTAGCATCCATATTGTCGTAAACTTTACCGTTTAATATAATTTGAGATGCCTTGTCGCTGGTCGGCTTGAGCAATATCGGATTCATCAAAACGGAAGGCTCTATTCCTGCAGCTTCCGCCTGTACTACCTGTGCACGTCCCATTTCCAAACCTTCTTTTGTAATGAAGGAATTTAGCGCCATATTTTGAGATTTAAAAGGTGCTACCGAATAGCCGTCTTGCTTAAATATTCTACATAATCCTGCAACCAGTAAACTTTTGCCGGCGTTCGACATAGTCCCTTGAATCATTATAGATTTTGCCATAGTTCCTCCTATATTCTAATCCAAAATATTCGAAAGTGCTTCAAGCAATTTCAAAATTTTTCAAAGCGATTGCGAATTGCTATTCTAAAATAGTTTTTCATCAAGTCCCTGTAATTTGAACAACTGCGAATTAAAATGCCCTCATCTGCGAGTTTTTGTTTAAAGTCAAGCGCATTGTAGCCGTTTGCGTTCTTTATATTCAAAAGTAAATAATTTGCTTCGGAAACATACACTTTTACTCCTAACTCTGTTAGTTTTTGATACTAAAAATTCCTTTTCCTCTTGAATTTGCTCTATTGTATTTTTTCACATATTCCTTTTCATCAAGTGCATATATGCCCGCTATTTGTGCTATCTGTGAAACTGCCCAAGGTTGCGCTACACTTTTTAAGTTTTTCAATAAGCTCCAAATTCGATGTCAATGCGTACCCGAGTCTAAGTCCCGGCATTGCATATATCTTTGTAAAAGCCTCTAATATCATGAGATTTGAAAAACTCATTTTATATAGGGTTTTCAATGTGATTTTTTTCATAATCGTTGCAAAAATTCAAGGAAACATTCATCCACCATTATGAGTGTTCCTACGGCTTTGCAAACCTGCAATGCCCTCAAGTAAAAATTTTTCTTGTTCGTCAGCTTCCCTGTAGGATTGTTCGGATTACATATGAATACAATATCGTAAGCATTTTAAGTTCGCATATAAAACCCTCGTCTACTTCAAAGTTATTCTCCTCTGTAAGCATGTAATGAGCTACTTCGCAATCGACTGTATTCATTGCAATTTCGTATTCTGCAAATGTAGGTGCAAGCACCAGTGCCTTTTTCGGCTTTTAACGCAATAGCAAGTCTGAATATCAAATCAGCCGCTCCGTTTCCGCAAATCACTTGACTACTTTTCAACGCCCTCTGCTTTTGCAATTTTGTCCGAAAGTTTTTCGGCACAAAGGATCGGGATAATGTGCAAATAAGTCCAAATTACTTATAATCGCCTCTTTTTACCCCTTTCGGTATCCCGAGCGGATTTATATTTGCAGAAAAAAATCGATTACTTTTCTATCCTCAAAGCTGTAAATATCACCACCATGTATCAAATCAGCCATATTATAAATACCCTTATCAAAATACAAAAAGCAAACCAAGCGCCGAAGTTACATAAAAGCAAACGATTAGCACGCAATATATCATCTGCTTCAACACGACGCATTTCATCACCTATATATTCCTTTTTGTATAATTTGCCGAAATAATATGCATCACCTGCAAGCCTTACGCCGAGTGCGCCTGCACATACGGCTTCTGTTTGTGCGCTATTCGGACTTGCGTGTTTGTACCTGTCCCTTACGAAAATTTTAATCGCATTTTTGTAATCATACCCAAGCAAAACACTTGCAATTATCATCAAAAACGCTGTAATTCTCGCCGGTAAAAATTTGCTATGTCATCCATTTTTGCAGCAACTTTTCCAAAGTAAAAATATTTTTCATTTTTGTATGCAATCATAGAATCCATAGTATTTACCGCTTTGTAAAAATACCCGAGTGAAGCTCCGCCAATCGCAATGTATATCATCGGCGCAATAACTCCGTCGGCTGTATTTTTCAGCTATCGTTTTCTACGGTAGCTTTTAGAAATTCCTTCTTCGTCCAGATTGTCTGTATCTCTGCCGACTATCATCGACAAAAATCCTCTGGCTGCACTAATATCAGCGTTTTTAACGGTCTGTAAACCTTTAGGCTCTCTCTTCGCAATGACTTTGCCGACAATAAATAATAACACAAAATGCTATCTATTATCAAGCCAAAAACAAATTAAATCTGTACGCAAAAATATTATGCAGCTTGGAACCGTTACGCTAATTAGAATGGTAAAGAATACCAGTAATGTTCCGCCGATGATTTCTCCGTTGCTTGATGCAGGAAAAATTCTTCTAAAGAGCTTTTTCGAATGTCGAAAATCAAAAATCCTATTGTCCTAATCGGGTGCCAAAGATTTTCCGGATCTCCGAAAATCATATCGAGTAAATACGCAAATATCAAAGGAAGCAGTAAAATCAAAATCCCATATTGCATCGTATTTCCAAATGATTCAATTGTCAAAAGGAATCCGCTAAACATCTACCTCTTTGTACCCCCTAGGCGTTACCATTTTGCCACCCTATATTTTTTAGTTTTTGAATTACCTATAAATACTGTTGTAAACATATTTACACTTGTATCTCTCAAGGTTTTCAAATCCGTAACTATCGCAGTTTCGCCTTCTCTGCCAATGTTTTCAACATATCCTGCAACATTATCTTTATTTCTGTACTTCAAAATTATATCGCATGCCTTTTGCAAATAATCGTGTCTTTTCATGCTCGACGGATTGTATAATACTATAGAAAAATCCGCCATTGCAGCAGCCTCAAGCCTTTTTTTCTATCAGCTCCCACGGCGTCAAAAAGATCGCTTAAGCTAATTACTACGAAATCATGGATAAGCGGCGCTCAAGCAAAGCCGCCCCACTGCAAGCAGCGGTAATTCCTGAAATTATAACTATTTCAAGCCGATTTACAACATTCATCACTTCCGCCATCTCGTACATAAGTCCTGCCATTCCGTAAACTCCGGCATCGCCACTGCAAACCATTGCCACAGTTCTATCTTTGAGAGCTTCCTCAATAGCGAGCTTACATCTTTCACTTTCCTTTTTCATTGGCGTTGTAATAAATTCTTTATCCGAAAATTGGTCGCGAATCAGGTCTACATAAACCGTATATCCTGCAATTACATCGCTCTGCTTCAAGGCATCCATAGCCTTAGGTGTTATTTTGGTCGGCTGCGCCAGGACCAAGCCCCTACAACATATATTTTGTTCACTTACTTTCCCTCCCGAAATTCGTGTGTAAGCGTACCGTCATACAATTTTGAGCGTTCATAGCTGTCTGCTAAAAATCCTCCAACTACTATCATTGCAGTCTTTGTAATGTTATTTTCTTTTGCAGTTTTTGCCAATGTTCCAACTGTGCATCTAAAAACTTTTTCTTCCGGCCATGTTGCTTTATAAACAATCGCAGCAGGCGTATCGCTTTGTGTATGCTCCACGGCAATCAATTTTTCCTCCAGCATGTCCAAAAGACCTGTTGACAAGAATATGGTCATAGTCGCACCGTGCGATGCAAGCAGGGACATTTCTTCTTTTTCCGGCACCGGAGTTCTGCCCTCCATGCGCGTTATGATGACGCTTTGCGAAACAGACGGTAAAGTATATTCTGCCTGCAATGCTGCAGCAACCCCGCAAAATGAACTTACACCCGGAGTAACCTGAAATTCAATATCCTTGGTTTCCAAAATATCCATTTGCTCTCTGATTGCACCGTACAGGCTCGGATCTCCCGTATGAGCCTTACGGTCATCTTGTTTTCACTTTCCGCTCTTTGCATTACCTCTACCACTTCTTCCAAAGTCATAGTCGCGCTGTTAAATATTTCGCAGCCGTCTTTTGCATTTTTCAAAAGTTCGGATTTACAAGCGAGCCTGCATATATGATTACATCCGCTTCTTTTCAATAAGTTTTTGTCCCCTTACGGTTATCAAATCAACCGCACCCCGGACCTGCTCCAACAAAATTTACCATACCCTTCTCCTAATTTGTTTTTCCAATTTTTTTATAAATTCATCCGCATTGTCGCTTTTGGCAAAGCAATCCGTATTTATTCGAAAAACATCACTGCCGCAACTTCAAGCGTATCGTGTGTGCGAGCTTTTTAAATGATATATTATCCTTTCCATTAACAGCTTCATTAAATTTTTCACAAAGCAGAGCATCCGCTTCTTTTTATTTTCTCATATGCACTGTCGGTAGTAACGCAATTAAATATTTCTTCAATCAGTTCCTGCTTTGCTCCAAGCTTCGCCGCATATGCCGCCATTATCTCCATTCGTGAATCCGCATATTTTGAATGCGTATTCATTATACCGCCTGCGAGCTTTGACAGCTTGCCTATATGTCCCATAAAAAGTATGCCCGAAAAAAACCCATCTGCTCTGCAAAATCAAGCGCATTTCCTATGAAATTACTGCATTTGACAGAATAAAATCTGTCTACATCGAAATTCTCTTTCAAAAATGTTTCTCCGTAATTGCCGGGTGTGATAAGCAGGGTTCTTGCATCCTGTAGCCTTGCGCATGCTCATTTCCACCTTAATAGTATCAATCAAAGCCTGTTCGCTCATAGGCTCAACTATACCGCTTGTACCGATGATAGAAAGTCCTCCCACGATACCCAGCTTCGGGTTAAATGTCCGTTTTGCAAGCTCTACCCCTGTGGCAACGATATTTCAACGAATGCGCCGCCTTTGTAATCAAACTTCGTAAAATTTCTGATACAGCCGCTTCTATAGTTTTTTTCTGGGAGTAGGATTTATCGCCGCTTCTCCAACTTTGCAGGAAAGTCCCGGCAATGTTACTCTACCTACACCTTCCCTCCGTCAATCAAAAATTTTTTTCCGCTGCTGTCGTCATTTGAGGCTTACTTTTGCGTAAATCATCACTCCGTCTGTAATATCCGGATCGTCTCCGCTATTCTTACGAATACCGCACTTTGCTGTTTTTTTCGTCAATTATTTGCGGTTCCAAAACCTCAAGTTCGAGTTTTATTCCTTTCGGTGTCATTATTGACACCTCCGCGCAACTGCCTTTAAATATTAAATATGCTGCAGCTTTTGCGCTGCAGTTGCACAGCTACCTGTAGTATATCCCTTTCGAAGTTCTCCTTCGGGCGACAACTCGGGATTTTTATCCGTATTGATTTCTAATTTAGGCATTTTTCCTGACATCTTTTTACAAACCTTTCTATTGCGGTAATATTTGAATAAAAATGAATATGCGGATAGCCTGCATACAAATTTTTCATTACCTATTACACATTCCCACGATGTTTTTCCTAAGCGGTTTTTGTGCTACAAACGCATCTCCGTTATTTGTGCTGTCCCAATAGTGAAATTCGTGCCCTTTAAGTTTTGTGCCTTCTCCCCGAATATCGACTCGCCTTTAGCTGTCATATCTATATACCCGAACCGCACGAGCTTTCCCGCGTAGACACTTTCTCCTTAATAAATCCGACCATCGGATATTTATTGTGTTCTTTATCTTCAATCGTTTCGTGTAAGTACATAAACCCGCCACATTCTGCGATACACGCAAGTCCGTTAGTAAGTTTTTCAAAATTTGCGTAAGCAACTTTGTATTTTGCGAAAGTTGTGGAAGATAAAGCTCAGGGTAACCTCCCCAGATAAAGCGCCGATATATCATCAGGCAATTTGTCGTCGGCAAGCGGGCTGAAACAACAAATCTCCGCACCGAGTTTTTTTCAATAAATCAAGATTGTCCTGATAATAAAAAGCAAAACGCTCTATCCATTGCAACTGCTATTTTTAAAAAGACTTTTGACTCGATACTTGTATCGGCTCATATTCAATCTGCGGTGCATCGCTTGCGAGTTTTATGAGCAAATCCATATCTATAGTTTTCTCAAATTCCGCAGCTAAGAAATCCAGTATCTCGTCTAAATTCTCGACTTCATCTGCTATTACAAGTCCCAGATGTCTGCTTTCAAGAGCGTACTCTTTTTAGCATCCCGACATATCCAAGAACACGAATTTTTAATCTTTCTTCAATTAAGTTCTTTATTTCTTCAAAAATCATAGGTGAAACCCGATTCAAAAATAACACCCTTGATATTGCTGTCTTTTTCCATATTCAAAAAGCCGTATATTTCTGCAAGAATTGATACCGACTTTCCTTTTACAATCTACTATGAGAATCGTAGGCGTAGCGGTTGTTCTTGCAAGGTCGTAACTACTCGCTTTGTAGTCCTTTCCTGCAAGTCCGTCGTAATATCCCATTACACCTTCAACAACCGCAATATCTTTCTGCATTTTCAGCAAGCAAATATTTCACAGTATTTTCTCGTCGTTAAAAAGATCTAAATTCCTTGAATCCACACCGAGCGCTTTTTTTATGAAACATGGGATCTATATAATCCGGGCCGCATTTAAACGAGCTTACCGAAAGGCCTCTATTCGTCAAAGCCCTTATAATGCCACATGTAATAGTCGTTTTGCCGCTTCCGCTTGCAGGTGCGGCTAAAAGAATCCTAGGTACTTTAATCTTTTTCATTTTTTTCCTCTTAACTGTTGCTGTGCTGCATAGCAACGATAAATACAGGGATTTTTGTCCCATCATCAAATTGTAATTTTCAAGTTTTTACTGCGCTACGCTCATTTGAACTACCTGCGTATCTTCAAACTCAAAATGCTTAATCAAGCGGTCAACTCCGAAATAGCTTCGAGTGAAACGGCATTGGCAACTATACGAATATTTGGGTTCTTTTCGAGCAAATCCGAAATTATCTCTTTCAAATTGCCCTTTGAGCCTCCGATGAACGCTTTATCCGGTTTCGGTAAATTCTTCATAGCGCCGGGTGCAGCCCTCTTACTACATGCAGATTGGAAAGACCAAATTTCGCTTTGTTTTTCGCCAATCGGATCCGCAGCTTCTTCGTCGATTTCTACGGCATAAACTTCGCCCTTGCGGCAAGCAATAGCAAGTTCGATAGATACCGAACCCGTTCCTGCTCCTATATCGTAAAACACAATCCGTATCCTTCAAATTCATCTTGGACACGGAAACCGTACGAACCTCCTCTTTTTGTCATTGGCACTTTTTGTTCTTATAAACATTTCATCGTTTATTCCGAGCGTATCTTTGAAATTTAAAAATTCACAATCGTTTTGAGCTTTTTCTCCAAATAAATCACGCTAAGACTTTCAAAATCAACATTTACAAAATCTTCCACTTTTTCCTGCCGTGATTTTTTTCATCGGGATACGATAACTTTTTCTCCAATACAAATTTGAAGTTTTTCCAAATCCCGCATCATTTATTTGTTGACAAATCTTTCTGACTGTGTTGTTGTCCGAATCGGTTAAGAAAAAGTTTTGCATGCTTTCTCAGCTCCTGTACGGGATCGTTATCTCTGCCATGTAAGCTGACAGGTACTACATCTTCCCAAGGCAAGCCGAGTTTTGAAAGAAAATAAACAAATGAACTGATTCCCGGTACATAACTGACGCAAACTTCGTCATTACCGAGAAAGCTGCCATAATTTAGAACAAATAATTCGCGCAGTTTTTTTAGCTCCGCTATAAAATCCTATATCGCCACTCATAAGCACCGAAATGATCTGCGCATCTGATTTTTCGATTTGAGCGAAAATATCGGCGGGCGTAATCGCATCACACTGTTTTTTTGATTTTCGGCTGCAAAGGCGTTGAGCATGCGCCTTGCCCCGATTACCAAATCGCTTTCCTCTATCTTTAATTTCCCTTCAAGTGTTATTCCGCCAGGATTTCCCATTCCTATGCCGATTACATATACCTTTTTCATAAATCTCCCACGAAAATTAAAACTTAATACTGACAGGTGCTTCACTGACAGCAACAGTAACTCCATTCAAAGCAGTTTTCTTTACGAGCAACTTTGCATTTTTCCCTGCTGAAAACATTGCGGCGCGTTCACAAACGGTATCTACGCCAACCGTCGCTTTTTACAAAACCCGATTTTTGTAAATTCACCTTCTATACTCATCAATTCTTCAGCTGAAAATGTGTTAAACGGAACATTTATCGACTTTGCCAAGTTGATAAGTGCTTTTTTCATTTGCCTTTATATCGATAGAATTTGAGGCTCGCAACTCTATTAGTTATGAAGCCGTTTTTCGTTCATTATCTGCGAAAACAAAGTTTCAACTTGAGCATCCGATACATCTTTTTTTGCATCCGAATCCTAAATGCAAATTCTTTGGAGTTAACCGCAATAAATTATCGTCAACTTCTTGCATATCTGTCCCATCAGAGATATAGATACCCGTTTTTTTCCTGATTTTATATAATCAAAAACTTCGTTTCATCCAGAAGTTCTAAATACTGTGGGAGTTCGCCCGTTATATAGTACTTACTGCATAAATAAACCGTTTCTTTGTTTAAAATTCGGATGAAACCGCCTTTATCGCTTTGATATTCAATATTGCGAGCTTCTCTCGCTTTGCCCAAGTATCTACGGCGAAGGCACCGTTCAAATCGGTAGCGGTACTTATAATAGGCACCGCCCCGATTTTTTTCTCGCAAGCACCGCGCTAAGCTCGTTTGCACCTCCAAGATGACCCGGATAGTAAAGATATTACATAATTGCCCAATTCATCTACGCAAATTATAGCAGGATCCGTGTCTTTTGATTTTTACATATGGTGCTATTGCTCGAACTGCAATACCGGTTGCTCCCACAAAGATAATCGCATCTCTTGTTTGAAATTTCTTTTTGTCCACTCCGAAAGAGAAGTCTTAATTGATGTATCAATAGTCTTTGAAAGCGCATCTGCCTCAGACTCGAATCCCTGTCCTTTTAGCGTTTCATCTATTTGGTTTGCCAGTTTGATACCATTTTTGTAAACGAAATTATTGCGATTTTCATAACTTCTCCTACATACCCGTGCTGCCGAAGCCTCCGGTGCGTTTTTGCGATACCTCATCATCGGTTGTTATTCCGAACGGTAAAAATATACCTTGCGCAAATGCTGTGTTTTCTTCTAAAGTAACAATCTTACCCTCTTTTTGTATCGTTTGTTAATTTAACCATTATATGTCCTTCGTTTGCCGCATCGTAGTAATCCGCATCGATTACACCTACCGTATTATTTAGCTGCAATCGATATTTGAATCCCAAACCTGAACGCGGAAATACGGTTAAAACCCAGCCTTCTTCTATTTTTACTCTAAGTCCGGTAACGATTTTTTTATCATTTCATTCGGTTTAAGCGCAAACGGTACCGGTGTAAACAGGTCATAACCTGCCGAACCTATAGTTGCTCTGATAGGTAACTTTATAGAATCGTAAATTTTTCTTTATTTCTTCTTCGGATAATTCTTTTTCGCAATTTTCTTCAAAAATCCTTTTTGAATTGTTCAAAACTCACCTTTTTCAAATGTTGCTATTTTTGCATCAGCTTTTTATATATCCTTTCCACATCGTATTCATTATCGGAAACCAAACCTACTGTATAATTTTTCACTTGCGCCTATTACTGCCGCTTCCCTATTTACATCATCAATGGTAACCGCATCAATTTTAGCTAAGATTTCATCCAATGTCTTTACTTTGTTTAACAAGAGCTGCGAAGTAGCCGCATAGTGCAGTGTTTTCATCATATTGTCATACGAAAATACCGTATTAGTTTTCAATATTTCTTTTGCAAGTTCAAGTTCGTTTTGATTAACCCTCCATTTTTTGAAATATTCAAGTTCCGCTCTAATTGATTTGATTGCACTTTCAAGTCTGTTCGTCGCAACTCCTGCCGAAATTATATGCGTTCCTTCTTTCGAGAAAGAATAATCCGACGCGTATATAGAATATGCAAGTCCCTGTTCCTCTCTAATTTTTTGGAACAATCTTGAAGACATACCGCCACCTAAAATCAAAGATGCCAGCTTTCTGGCAGGCGCGCATTCGTGATCTACCGAAATAGACGGAATTGCCATGAGCATATGCGATTGTTCAACATGCCTTACCGCGCTGAAATATTCTGGAGAATAAGGATCGCTTTCCACAAACGGTTTCACGCTTTCAGCCACATTCCAATGCTTTTATTCCGGCTTCCAAAATCTTTTGCAACACCTCTATCATTTTTCCCCGCTTGCGATTGCTACTATAACATTATCTTGCGTATAATGCTTCTTCTTGTAATCAAATAGCATTTGACTTGTGCAGCCCGAAACCGATTCCTCCGTACCCAAAATTTTTATTTCCATACGAACCGCCTTTTTAGCACATGAAGCTGCACTTTTTCAAAAATGAATTCATCGGGATCATCGTCCGTCATATTCATTTCCTCAATTACAACCATTTTTTTCCTTTTTCCAGCTCCTCAGGATCAAAAGTGGAATTGTTTAGCATATCCAGTAATACCGTTGCCGCCTTAGGTCCATTATCATCAAGCACCTTTGCGTAATAGCAAGTCGACTCTTTTGTTGTATAAGCGTTTAAATTACCTCCCAAGGAATCAGTTATAAATGCCAATTCCTTTTTGTGTGTAATTCTTGGTTCCCTTAAAATGCATATGCTCCATTAAATGGGAAATTCCTTTTTCGTTTTCATCCTCAGTTACAACTCCTGCTTTTTACAAATATAGCCATACCCATTGCGTGGCTTTCTACAAGTTTGTGTTTTACCAGTGTTATACCTGAGTCTAATTTCTCTACCTTTATCATTTATTCCTCCTGCTCTACATATTGATGAATTTATAGATAATCATTGCTGATTGCGCCCTAGTTGCCTTTCCGTTCGGTTCAAAATTACCGTCAGGCGTTCCGCTCACTATTCCCGCCCCTGCAACTGTCATTATATAATCTTTTTGCCCAATATGATATTTTTATTTTTGATCTTTAAAAGTTACATTTTTCCTTTGTCTGCGGCAAACTAACTCCCTTCATAATTGCATATTTACAAAGCATGGTACACATTTGCTCTCGTGTAATATTGGCATTTGGAGCAAATTCGTTCAGATTCGAAACCGTTTGTAATTCCTTTTTCCATGCCCCAATATACATACTGTGCGAACCATTCCGTTCCTGCAACATCATAGAAGAATTGTGCAGGCGACTTTGAAACATCGTCTCCCGACAGCTTTGCAAGTAGCGCCATAAACTGCGCTCTGGTTAAATTGCCGTCAGGATTAAACATATTGTTGCCTATTCCGTTTACTATGCCTTTGCCTGCCAGTTCCGTAATAACATTTGCCGCCCAATGTCCGTAAATATCAGTGAACCCTTGTATATCTTCGCCTACTTGAACAGGTATGGATACGCTGTAATTATCGTATTTAATGTATATGTACCCTTTTCTCCATTTTTGTCTACCGCTGTAAACAGTCCGTTCGCGTCTATTCCCCCTATATTCGCATCACAGCTATATGTAAATAAATTATCGCTCGAAACCACCTTTACATTGCCTTGCGTTACTTTCATATTTATATCTTTGGTTTCTTTCGGATTGATTTTTAGTCCTGTAATAGACGGTGTAATTGTAAGTCCGTTCTTTACAACTGTTACCTGCGTTTCTCCAACGGCGTTCCCAAGCGTAGCTGAAATATTTACATTCCTTCGGTATTGCCTGCCGTATAAACACCGTTTGCATCAATACTGCCATTTCCGTTTGAAACCGTATATACAGGATTGATAGACTTTGTAACTGTTTCAAAATTCGAATTAAGACCGATTGATTCCAGTTTAATACTGGCACCCGGCAAAAGCAAAGACTGCATTGGATACACTCCGATTCTGCTCACATTACCGTCAGTATTTCCCGTCTTATATGCCAGCATAAACCCGTTTGCAACTTTTTCTTTCGCTGTTTCCCGCAGGTACATTTTTCCTCGTAGCCTTGCCGTCGATACCCGGAAGCCTTGCATATAATGTTGACGAGCCGCCTCCGTCCAAATTTGCCACATGAACGCATCCTAATGCTTTCATATGCTTTGCCAAATCTGTAAGTCCCATTCCCTTGGCATTTGCCGTTCTTCCGTCTAAAACATAAAAGTACAACTGATCCGTCCGCTTTAATTCCCAGAGCGGTCCTTGGATTCAAATTTGTTCCGCCAACAGCAAGATTTCCGTTTTCAAGTATAGTATAGTAAACACCAAATGCTTCGCTCGCATTGTCGTACGCTGCATTTCCATTGGAAGATACCGCTATTTCAACATTGCTTCCTACAACCGCATGAATATAGCTGCGATGCCGAATCCGAGGCGGAAGGTGTAGAAAGTACTATTTCATTTTCGCCTATGAGAGTATTTCTCGCATCTACATTAACCGCTTTTACAGTACCTTTGATGACTTTTCCCCACCTTGAGCTGAGTATTTTTCCGCCGATGCGCAATCTACGACAACCTCTATACAACTACCTTGTGTTTTTTGTACTTTCAGCGTAATGGCGGTTATACAGATGCAAACCTTTTGCTCCTCCATGCGGAACATTTACAAAGTCGATATTTCGCTTAAAGCGTAGTCTGTATCACCTCCGTTGTCAGTATCGGAGTTTCAAGTGTTAGTCCGTTTGAATCCGTAGTAATTGGTAATGTGTTTCCCGAATTAAATTTAATTTCACCCGACACGCTGAATGTAACACTCGACGGCTGTAAAGATGCCCTTCCTGCACTATCAAACACTACAACCTTTTCAGATGCGTAACCTGAGCTTATGATGTTCCCTGCATGCATTGTAAATCCCTTAGGGGTTGCAGACGATGTATCGAATATATCTCCATTTATTGCTGCAATTACGCTATAACCTGCCGCTTCCATATCTTTTACCATATGCCCTACGGTAACAGCACTCCTGACCTGCCCCGAATAAACTATCGGAAGCAAATTGCTCGTAGACAAATTTGATACTACAAAATAGGCATGCTGATTACCGACTGTCGACTGTCCTATCTGCTCCGAATAATATGTATCCTTAAAAATTTGCTTGCTTGCATCGTAATAAACATTTCTATTCCGTCGTAATATGCAAATCCCGAAAATGCAAAAAATACACTTATTATAAGCAGTATTACTACACTTTTCTCCAGTTTTTTCATTGATCATCCCCCTCAAAATTATACATTATATCGCCAAAAGCATCTGCGTTATACATAAGTAAAACGACATCAGGCTTATTGTTTTTGCATACTCGCTTACAGAGCGTTTGAAAAAGTCTTAAATCAAGTGCCCGCACCTCAGAAACGCCCAGCGACAAAAACAGAATAAACCCGGAATTCCGAAAGAATCCTTTATCATCAATACTTTTCCTTTTTACTAAATTGTTTTTAAAAATCAATTCCTCATTATCACCGTGATATACGGCATACCTGTTCAAGTATGGTGTGAATTTTTCATTTCAAGATATTGACTGTCCAAAAATTGCATTTTCAAAACTTCCTTCATAAACTTTTTCTCACCGTTTTTCTATTTCAGTTAATATGAAGCTCGTTTCAAATTTAGGTGTAATGAGGTTGAAATCATCAAGTCCCGCATACATCATACCTGTTCTTCTGCCCATTGAGCCCAAAAACAATTAGGTGTAATTTTTGATTAAAAATTTTTAATATCGCGATATTTTTTATCAATCGAAAAATCCATAATTTTCATTAAGATTTTTCGATATAGCGGTTGCTGCGAAAGCCGATTCTGTTTTTCCAGTGATGATCTGTATCGTAAAAACTTCTTTTGCAGTCTTTGCGTCTTGCTCAAAAATTCTCGTAAATCGATATAATCAATATTATTTTCACCCAATAATTCAAGAAACTTGTCGACATTGTAATCCGAAAAATCTTCCCTTGTTATAGGCAACTGATTTTTCCCCACCGCTCAATTTAAACGGTGCCTGAACATACAAAAACAGAATTCCAAGTGCATCCAGACTTTCTTTAAGCGCTTTTACCTTGATAAACGCCGCTTCTACTTGCTCATCTTTTTGCTTATTTTAAAAGTTATTTGATTGTACTTGGTTTTATATATTTCACCATAGCCAGATCCGCCAACGCAGCGTTTACCTGCCACCCTTTGAATCAAACCGTATTCCTCGATGTAAAACGGTGTCAAAAACGCTTTTTTCCGTAACGGTATTTTCCGCAATCTTTGTAGCTTTTTGAATTTTTGTCAAAGAACTGCGTTCGGCAATACTTCCGTTCTGTACTTTTGTCAGAAAATAACTTATTGGATTTTTCACTTGTACTAAAAACATACCTACAAACATGCCGTAAATTATTAAACTAAATACCAATGCAACGATATGATTGCGCTCAATTTTAATTTTCAAATAAAACCTCCTAAAAATTAAAAATAAATGAATGGATTATATGCACCCTTTACCAAATATGAAATTACGCCTAAAAAAACAAAAACATCAATCCTACGATGTAAACAGCCTGTCCTATCTTGTAAGCTGCAAACTTGCTCTTTTTCGAACTTGGCAAACACAGGTACGGCGAACAAAATTCCCAGTGCAAAGAAAAAAACACCAAATTCACGCATTTTGGAATAGGAAATCCATATCCACTATGCCATTGGCTGTCGGGACAAACATAGTTGTGAGATATGCTTTTGCTTCCGCCATGCTCGGCGCACGAAACAGTACCCATCCGCATACAACAAATAACAAGGTGTATATGTGCCTTAAAACTCCAAACTTTGTCCCCGCATCCAAATTCAACGATTTTTTTCTGCAGCAAGAAGCACAAAATACATGAGCCCCCAACATATAAATGTCCAATTTGCACCATGCCATATGCCTGTAAGAACCCATACTACAAAAAGATTCAAATACAGCCTGCTCTTCGTCTTAACCCCTGCTTCCTCCAAGCGGAATATATACATAATCTCTAAACCATGTACCCTAGCGAAATATGCCACCTTCGCCAGAATTCACCTATGGATTTAGATATGTGAGGATAGTTAAAGTTTTCATTAAAAATGAAATCCGAACATACGTCCCAAGTCCGATTGCCATGTCAGAATATCCCGAAAAATCATAATATATTTTGCAAAGTATAGCAAATTGCTCCAAGCCACGCCATACTCATCGATAACTTTCCGTAACCTAGCAATGTATAAGCAGTATCGGCAACAAGCGCAACATTATTTGCAATTAAAACTTTTTACAAGACCTATGACAAATCTATTTGCACCGTCGGAAAAATCTTTCAAGTTTTCTTTTCTATTTGCAATTTCTTTTTGCTACAGTTTCATAACGAACAATCGGTCCTGCCACCAACTGCGGGAAAAACGATATATACAGTCCTACATTCAAAGGATTCTTTTGCACATCTCCCTTTTTCTATAAATATCTATAACATAAGATATGGCTTGGAATGTAAAAACGATATTCCAATCGGCAATGCTATGTTTGGAATTGTCCAATTCTTATGAGCGATAATCTCGATATTCTTTAATGTAAATGTCAAATACTTAAACACGAAAATTATGCTCAAATTTGCGAGTAACATTGCAAAAATTATAATTCTCGCTTTAACCTTATCATCACGGAATTTATCAATAATCAAACCGAATACCCAATTCATAAAAAATTGAGCAAAGAAGTACAAAAACAAATTTAGGTTCGCCCCCAGGGCGTAAAAATCCTATACTTGCTAAAAAAACAAAAATACATTTTTGCAGCGTACGATTAAACCTAAAAAAACCGTGTAATATAAAAATATTACGATGAGGCAAAAATACAGTAATAAAAATCAGCGAAGAAAACAGCATTTATATCTCCTATTACTTTTGTTGAATTTTAAAAACGCTTTATATGCTCTGTACGCCATATAAATATCATATTTACTTGCCGTTTCATAAGGCGAATGCATAGAGTGTAAAAGGTACTCCGCAATCCAAAACTTCAATTCCTCTATCGGCAAGTATATAAGCGATTGTTCCGCCGCCACCTTCATCTACTCTACCGATTTCAGACGCTTGATAGGAAATTTGGTCTTTTTCAAAAAGTCCACGAACATAAGCTACAAACTCAGCGTTAGCATCCGAAGCCCCTGATTTACCCCTTGCCCCTGTATATTTTTCAATAGTAACTCCATTACCCAAAAATGAAGAATTGTTTTTCCATTACTTCCGGAAATGTAGGATCAAATCCTGCAGTTACATCGGCAGAAAGCGCTTTCGACGCAGAAAATGTTCTCTGCAGCGCATAAGGATGCACGATACCCGTTTTTCCAATAAATCCATTACAAAAAGTTCAAAATTTTGAGATTCCATACCGGTGTTACCCATGCTTCCCACTTCTTCTTTATCAGCAAAAATGCATATTGCAGTCTTTTTCAGTTTCTCATCGCTTGCAAGCATAGCCATAAGACTTGTGTAAGCGCAAACTCTGTCATCTTGTCCATAAGCAGCAACCATACCGGAATCAAAAACCGAGAGATTTAGCTTTAAATGCCGGTACTGCTTCTATTTCAGCACTTCTGAAATCTTCTTCCTCCATACCGTAATGTAATTTAAGATAGTTTAAAAATATTAGCCTTTACAGGGTTTTCGCTTTCATCACCTTCAAGCGGCATAGAGCCTACTACAATATTTAAATTTTTCCCCATTTATACCGTCTGCAAGTGTTTTTGCTTCTTGTTTTTTTGCAAGGTGCGGAAGTAAATCAGTAATTAAAAATATAGGTTCACCGGTTTCTTCCCCGATACACATATTTACTACGCTTCCGTCAGTTTTCGCTATTACACCGTGAAGAGCCAAAGGAATGGTAGCCCATTGATACTTTTTTAATTCCGCCATAGTAATGCGTTTTGAAAAGTGCAACTCCCTCATCTTCGTATAGCGGATTTTGCTTTAAATCAAGTCTTGGTGCGTCGATATGTGATCCGACACAGTTAAATCCTTTTGTTAATTCTTCCTCTCCGATTTGAGCCAAATAAATCGATTTGCCTTTGTTGGAAGCATATACTTTTATCGCCTGCAACCAGCTGCTTGCAAGTGCTTATATCCTTGTAACCATGCTGCTTGGCCATTTCTATTATCTTTGCAACGGCTTCTCTTTCAGTTTTTACCTCGTTTAAAAATCTATATAGCCGTTCGAAAAAGTCCATGACAGTTTGTCGCATTTGAAGATTCGCATTTTTCCATTTTGAATTATTTTTCTTATTTTTTTCCCGTTTTTCATTTTTTATTATCTCCTTATATATAATTTGTATGTAGTCTTTAGTATCTCATATTAACACTAACATATTATTATACTATTTTAATGTTGAAAAATAGTCATTTTAGCCTAAATGTCATTAATTTTTATAAAAAAATTCCCTCCGTTTATAATACATTTATAAAGGAGGGTTTTTTCACATTTCATATTGATTTTATTTTATCATCAGCATTCAACTATGTTGCAGTTAATCTTCTGAAATTTCTGCAAATACAGGTTGCAACTATATTTTTTTGAGTTTATAACAAATGCTTCCCACGGTTGCTCTGCTTCTCTTTCAGGCGTCCAAACGGCTTCTTTATATTCTTTCAAAATATTTTCAAAAGTTAGCCCCTGTGATTTTTCTGATTTCAACAAATTTTTCTTAAGTTGTCGGCGTGCTTGATAAATAAATCAAAAATACTTTGCCGTCCAATCATCGGAACAACTCCAAAATGCGGACATATTATAATTCTTGGATTTTTCATTTTTGCACGCATGCGCAGATTCGATACTCTGCTTTAAACTCTTAAGCGCCGGTACATGAATGGACTTAGGGCTTTCAATAACTCCTGTTGTCTCGCTTTGCAAACATGATTCCTTTAGGCTCAAGTATATAAGTCAACGAACAATCAGTATGACCTTTTGTTTCAATTACCTTTTATATGCTCACCGTTGCCTATATCTATTTTTCTCCACAAACAAGGATTTTATCCACAAACATACCCGGTAGTAGGGATATCCATTTCGTAGCCCGCATACAATCTTGCCGCCGCTTTTTGAAAGTTCGCAAATAGTGTTCTTTGCACCGTCGCTTTCAAAAACCTGTTTCGCTTTTTGCGCACCGCACACCACTATATCTTTCCATTTGTTTCGCACCAACGGAAGCGCTCCTATGTGGTCATAATGTGTATGCGAAAGAATGAGCATATCCACTCTTTGCGCACCATAACGCTTCAAAGCGTTTTCGATATTCGTAATCAACTTATCTGCGCAATACGCCATACCGCAATCGTAAAGTACAGTTTTTCTTCACCGAAAATCAAGAAGGCTTCTCCGCCTCTGCCACCTGTAACTCTTACTATATTTTTCAGGTAATGAAAATCTACTATAATTGTCAAAACCTTTAACCCATTCTTTGTGTTTAGTCATCAATCAAGCCCCTACTATCCTTTTTATAATAGGCGTTTTCGCAGGCTTTTCCGTACTTATTGCAAACGCTCGTTCAAGTTCTTCATATGCATCGCTCAATCGTCATTTCCATAAACAGTTGCAAGTAACCCGTCTTTTTCAATTTTTATCTCCAACTTGCGCATTTAAATAAACTCCGCAAGCCAGATCTATTTGATCGTCTTTTGTAATTCTGCCTGCTCCCGAAAGTTGAGATGCTATGCCTACTTTTTGCGCATTTATTGAACTCACATAGCCGCTTTTTTCAGCGTGTAATTCTCTTTTTTTATATTTGCCCTTGGAAATACGCTATAATCGTCGAATATACGCATATCTCCACCTTGCATTTCAACTATTTCCTTAAATTTTTAAGAGCCTTGCCGCTTTTTTTACGATATCATCTGCTAATTTTCCGCTTCATCAAGTGAGGATGCTTTTTGCGCTAAAAAAATATCATCATGGCTGACAGCTCTATGCAGATTTCTCGTAAATCTCGCACGCATTGCCCTTCAAAAACCTCAATTAGCTTCAATGACTTCCAGACTGTTACCCACTGCTTTTCCCAGCGGTTTATCCATATCCGAAATCATCGCAACCGTACGCTTGCCAAAAGCCGGTTCCGATTTTTCACCATGATTTCACTGAGCTGCGTAGCAGCATTAACATCCTGCATAAATGCACCGTTTCCGCATTTTACATCTAATACTATAGCGTCATCTCCGGAAGCCAATTTTTGCTCATAATACTTGATGCAATAAGTCCCATATTTGCCACTGTAGCGGTAACATCTCTAAGTGCATATATTTTTTTGTCTGCAGGCGCAATATTCGCAGTTTGTGTAATCAGTGCAACTCCGATTTTATTTACCTGTTCTTCAAGTTCTTTAACTGTAAAAGCATTTTTAAAATTAGGTATGGATTCCAGTTTATCCGCAGTTCCACCTGTAAAACCCAAGAGATCTTCCGCTCATCTTTGCTATCGTTCACACCTGCCGCCGCTGCTATCGGAGCTACAATAAGCGTTGTTTTATCACCAATTCCGCCTGTGCTATGCTTGTCTACCTTCATCCCCTTAATATTAGATAAATCTATACTGTCTCCGGAATTTTTCATTGCCTCCGTCAAATATATGATTTCATCCATATTTAAATCATTGAGATATATAGCCATTAGCAAAGCCGACATCTGATAATCAGGGGATTTCCCCGTGGTATATCCATCAATAAAAATTTATTTCTTCCTTGGTTAAACTTAGTTTATCCCTCTTTTTGCAATTATATCACTCGCATTCATTTGAATCATCTTTCCTTTCATCACTCCAAACACACAGCGGTTTTGCATTTAAATAATCGTACGATGTCAAACTGTAACGCACACCGTTCATTTCCCCTTTAAAGCCTTTGCTGAAATTATCTTTTTCCGTGCAAATGCCCATAAATCACCTGTTCTACGCCAAACTCCGTAAAAAGTTCCGTAAACTCCGACTTATGAAAATGATCGTTTGTCGGCGGGTAATGTAACATACCTATTATACGCTCCATTTTTGCAGCTTTAGCCGCTTCCAGCGATAATCTAAGCCTCACAACTTCTCTCTTATAAATTTTTTCATCATGCTCTGTAAATTCAGTAGCACCCGGACAAACCCAGCCTCTTGAGCCGCATACGGCAAATTCACCTGCCGTAAAAAAATTTGCATGCAAAAATCCATGTTGGAATAAATTGAACTCAACTTCTTAACTGAGCCCCACCAAAGGTCGTGATTCCCTTTTAATCAATATTTTTCCTTCCGGGTAAAAGTATCAATCCAATTTAAGTCATAAAAAGCATCCTCAAGTTTAAGTCCCCACGATATATCACCACCTACAAGAACTGTATCCTCAGGTTTTACCACTGAAATCCAATTTTCTTTTAATTTTTTTCTTCGTGATTATCCCATTTGCTGCCAAAGATACCCATAGGTTTTTTTCTATATAAGGCGCAAACGACAAATGCAAATCTGAAATTGCAAAAATTTTCATACTAATCGATTACAACACCATCTTCATCAACTTGTACATCATCGTCATCAGACATAGCCGATGATTCTATATTCTTTAGATTGTCCATCAACAACTTTTCAATCTTATCAAATGTTTCCGGATTTTCCATGAAATATATTTTAGCGTTTTTCTCTTCCCTGACCTATCCTCGTTCCTTCAAAGCTGTACCACGCACCTGCTTTTATCCACAATATTTGCAGCAACAGCACAATCAAGTACATCCCCCTCTTTAGATATGCCTTTTCCATACATGATATCGAATTCAGCCTGCTTAAAAGGCGGTGCAACTTTGTTTTTTACAACCTTTACTTTTGTTCTATTACCTATAAGTTGATCACCTTGCTTAATAGTATCCGCTTTGCGCACCTCAAAGCCTCATACTTGAATAAAACTTAAGTGCCCTACCGCCGGTAGTCGTTTCCGGACTTCCGTAAATAACTCCAACTTTTTCTCTAAGCTGATTTATGAATACAACTGCCGTATTAGACTTATTGATGCTTCCTGTCAACTTTCTTAAAGCCTGAGACATAAGTCTTGCCTGAAGTCCAACATGTGCATCTCCCATTTCGCCTTGAATTTCCGCTCTTGGAACCAATGCTGCAACCGAGTCTACAACAACAATATCCAATGCTCCGCTTCTCACAAGCATATCGCAAATCTCAAGTCCCTGCTCTCCTGTATCAGGCTGTGAAACAATCAAATCATCGATATTTACACCCAAATTCTGGCATACTCGGGATCAAGAGCATGCTCAGCATCTATAAACGCCGCTTTTTCCGTTGTTTTTCTGCGCTTCCGCAATTATATGCAATGTAAGTGTAGTTTTTTCCGGAAGATTCAGGTCCGAAAATTTCCGTAATCCTTCCCTTCGGTATTCCGCCTATACCCGTTGCGATATTGAGGCTGGAAGAACCTGTTGGAATCGCATCTATATTTAATTTTGCGGAAGTGTCTCCGAGCTTCATTATAGCACCTTTGACCAAATTGCTTTTTGAATTTGTTTCATGGCTTCTTTTAACGCTTCGTCTCTTTCGTTTTTTTGTCTACAATATTATTTACTTCTTTTGGCTTTGCTGTAGTTGCCATAATTCCCTCCTAAAAAGAACATTTGTTCTATTGCTATAATATATCAAAATTTTTAATAGAGTCAAGTAGAATTTTTAAATAATTTTTATCAGATAGAAATACCACCGAACTAATTGTAATATATTTCCAATTAGTTGTCAAGATTATTTTATTAAAATTTCATAAATTATGTCAAACATATTGCGCATCGAATTTTTGTCGGTTTTTGCGTTCTGTCGCCTTCGAGTCGCAATTCTCTCACATTTGTAATATCTTTTGTAGATATTCCTATATAGACAAGGCCAACAGGTTTCTCTTTCGTTGCTCCGGTAGGGTCCTGCTATTCCTGTTACAGAAACACCTATATCCGTGCCGCTTACTTTTCTTACACCTTCCGCCATTTCATATGCGGTTTCCTTGCTGACAGCACCGAATGCATCAAGTGTTTCAGCTCTAACTCCCAATTCTTCCATCTTTGCATTATTGCTGTATGTAACAATTCCCCTATCAAATATTTGAGAAGCTCCGAAATGTTCGTTACTTCTTGTGAAAAACAATCCCCCCGTACATGACTCCGCAGATGATAAGGTCATATTCTTCTCCATAAGTAACTTTACGACACGCTTCGGCAATTCATTATCATCAATTATATTGTTTCCTTTTAATTCTAAATTCATATTTTTGCATTTTTCACCACCTAGCTCAAAAATACTTCCCTACTATTGTACGCATATTCGATGCCTGAAATTATCGTCATTACAAATGAAGCCCACAAAAATCCGTATGCAGCATAATATATGGGTTCATAAAATCCCGAAAGCTGTGGAATTTTTTTATCATCAAAAGTAAAAGGTACCGCAATCATTTGAAGCACCGTCTTTATTTTTGCTGCTCATAGCCGCTGCTATAACTGTACCGCCACCCGCAGCAACCGTTCTGATTCCGGATACTAAAAATTCACGCGCAAGTATCACGATCAGCATATATGACGGAATCATGTGATTTTCAACCATTAGACAAAATGCCGCATACACAAGTATCTTGTCTGCAAGCGGATCCATTATCTTACCGAAATTCGTAACCAAGTTGTACTTTCTCGCAATTTTGCCGTCCAGCATGTCCGTTATAGACGCAAGTATAAATATAACAAATGCCGCCAAAAACATCTGCTTCATATATGCGCCCACAAAAACGGAACCGCTACTATCCTAGCCATAGTCAACTGATTTGGTAAATTCATATCATCTCTCCAACTAAATCGTAATCAAAGGCATCTCTTATAAGCACCTTTACCATATCTCCCGCCCGCAAACATCGGTTGCTCGTAAATATAACCGAATTGTCAATTTGCGGTGCATCGTACATGGTTCTGCCTATATATGCACCTTCCTCATCTATACCGTCCACCATAACATCGAAAAACCTGCCCTATTTTTCGCTTCGTTGCTTTCTCTTGAAACCTCAAGCTGCAATCGCATTATGCTGTCTTTGCGCTTTTCTTTAATGTTGCTTTGGTACTTGTTCCTTGAGCTTTGCTCCTGCTGTCCCTTCTTCCTTCGAATAAGCAAACACTCCCAGTCGTTCAAATCTTGATGTTTTCACAAAATCGTACAATCTGTCGAATTCTTCCTTACCTTCGCCGGCAAATCCTGTAATAAATGTCGTACGATATGAATTTGCGGTATGCGCTCCCGTAATTTGAAATTGTACTGATTATACTGCTGTTAGTAGATTTCCGATTCATCAGCTTAAGCACTTTGTCATCTATATGCTGCAGCGGAATATCTATGTATTTTGCAAATTTTTCTTCTTTTTTGCAATCACATCTATCAGCTCGTCCGTAATTTTATCTTCGTAGCAATACATTAGTCGTATCCACTTGATACCGTCAATTTTACACAATTTTTGAAGAAGCGACGGCAATGCTTTTTTACCATAAATATCCATACCGTACGCTGTAACATCTTGCGCTATTATAATCAGCTCTTTACACCCTTTTTGAGCAAGCATTTCAGCTTCCGCTATTATATTTTTCTTCCTTTCGACTTCTATAATGTCCTCTGATAGACGGAATCACGCAATATGTGCAAGCGTTGTTGCATCCCTCTGCGATTTTTAATATGCGCTGTATACGGATTTTCTTCGAGTTTTCTGTAATATAGCTCCTCAAATTCAACACTACAAGAATTTACATCGGCAATTTTTCGCTTACCATCCAAATACGCGGCCAAAATTTGTGGAAGCCTTGCATACTCGTTTACTCCGATGAAAATATCCACCTCCGGCATTTCCTTTTGAAGGTCCGAAAAATACCTTTTGGACAGACATCCCGAAACCACCAATATCTTTGGATTTTCAGCATTTTTCCTTCATGCTTACAATATCAAGAATAGTTTCTATCGACTCTATCTTCGCATCGTTTATGAAGCCGCAAGTGTTTTACTATAACTATATCACTGTCGACAAAATCGTCGGTAATTTCATATCCGTTTTTCTCCAGAATACCTTTCGCATATTCAGTATCATTTTCGTTCTTTGGACACCCTAAAGTTTTAAAAACTAACTAACATATGACACTTTTATTCCTCATTTTTTTATAATTTTTCTTCAATTTCATTGTCTACTAAAGCTCCGGCAAGATTTGAATAATACTCGTCATATGTAAAATTTACAGCTCTAGGACGGCTTCCGTCAGCCTCTCCGATTATTCCGAGTTTTTCCATATCTTCTACAATCCTTGCAGCTCTGTTATATCCTATTCTAAAACGCCTTTGAAGCATTGAAACCGACGCTTGCTGCGCTTTTAAAACTGTTTCGATTGCCCTCATCCATAAGTTCGTCATCGAAATCCGATAGCGAGTCGGTTCCTGCTACATTTTCTTCTATACTTGCAAGAAGTGATTTAGATGATTCGCTTACTTCGCTTTCTTCCCCTTTGCCTTAAAGAAATCAACTACGGCATTTACTTCTTCATCTGTAATGAAAGTACCCTGAACTCGCGTCGGTTTGTTGCTTCCCATAGGTGCAAAAAGCATATCTCCTTTTTCCTACCAATTTCTCCGCACCCGCCATATCTAGAATTGTTCTGGAGTCAAACTGCGAAGAAACTGCAAACGCTATTCTCGACGGTATATTTGCCTTTATTACACCTGTAACAACATCTACCGACGGTCTTTTGCGTAGCAACAATCAAGTGCATGCCTGCAGCTCTTGCCATTTGAGCAAGCCTGCAAATTGAATCTTCGACTTGCGACGGCGCCGCTATCATCAAATCCGCAAGCTCATCAATAATTATAACTATCTGCGGCAATACTTCTGCAAGAAGCTCTTTTTCTCGCATCACTCTGTTGTAACTTTCAAGATCTCGAACCCCATTTGAAGCAAATTTCTTGTATCGTTCGTTCATCTCGGAAACCGCCCAATTAAGGGCGGCTGCCGCTTTCGACGGTTCTGTAACTACAGGTATCATCATATGCGGTATACTGTTGTAAATACCAAGCTCTACTACCTTCGGATCTATCAAAAGCAGTTTCACTTCGCTGGGCTTCGCTTTGTAAATAAGGCTTACAATAATGCTGTTGATACAAACACTCTTTCCCGAGCAGTTGAACCTGCTATCAACATATGCGGCATGCTCTTTAAATCTGCAACTACACTGTTTCCCTCTATGTCTTTTTCCGACCGCAAATGTTATTTTTAGATTTTTGCCTCCTTAAATTCGGTTGAATCGAGTATCTCACGCAGACGAATCATTTTTGATGCTTTCGTTTTCGATTTCTATTCCCTACTGCAGGTTTACCCGGAATCGGCGCTTCTATTCGTATGCTGCGCGCTTCCATATTCAGCGCTATATCGTCCGACAATTTTTACTATGCTGTTCACCTTTACACCTGTATTCGGCTGAACCTCATATCTTGTAACCGCAGGTCCTGTGTAACATTTGTAACATGCGCATCCACCTTGAAATCACGCAGAGTTTGTTCCAGTTTATCCGCTCTTTCTTGTAATGATGTCCCTTTGCTTTCGTCATTTGCTACTATTTTTGGGTTCTGTCAAAAGCTCTATTGGCGGAAAAATTATACTCGATATTATCTGAAATTTCTGTATTGATATTTTCATCAACCTCGTAAACTTCCTCCGCTTCAATATCATCATTTATACTCTTTTCTTCAAATATAATATCATATGCTGCGCTTGTAATATCTTTGTGTATCTTGTTCAATATCAAAGCGTATTTTTTTATACTACTTTGCGCGTCATTTATAATATCAAAATCTGTAGCGGTGTTACTCTGCGCCCATTGCACAGTATCGTACGGCGCATCTTCAATCTCCTGAGCATCTTTTTATAACACCTTGTGCATAATCTGCTGTGTATTGTGAGCCGATGTTATCATATGTGCGCTTTTTCAAGAGTAATATTGTTTCGTGCAGCAATTTGAGAATCTACCTCTTCCCATATTTTTCCTTTTGCGTTCATCGTCCAGAGTCAAATTCATTTATAGTTGAATTTTTCAACATAATCTGCAATTCCGAAGCCCTCTTTTTCGCTCAGGTTTATCATCAAGTCCGTACTTGATTTGCTCTTCTTCGCTTTCTAAGCTATCCTGTTCAAATTCTTGTGTTTGTGTGCTATCAGCAACTTCCGTTTTTCCCTCTTTTTGGTAAATAATTTATCGTCGAGCATATAGCTCAAAATGTTTTTTTCTTGTTCTTTCTCTCTTTTGCAGCATTTACTGCCAGCATAGGCTCTGAAAATAATCTGTTCTTCGATTTCTTGCCTTTTTCTTCCAGAATTTCAGGCTCGGCTTCCATTACCTCTTGCTTTAATTGCTTTTTAGCTTCTTTTTAGCTTTATAGTTAAACAAAACTGCGAAATAGGAGTATTTACAAGCAGCAATACGCAAACTATTATCGTAGCTATGCCGAATATGTAAAGCCCCGTTTTTCCAAACCATACCAAAAACAAGCAGCGCTGCTAACATTCCGACAGCTCCGCCTGAATTTCCCGCCATTCCGGACAAAAACCACTTATCCAAAGTTATATACTTAAAAGATATTGCTGCTGTATCTATAAATCTTTTCACTATACATTAGACTTATCATCAAAAATGTTAACGAAAACAAAATTATATTTTTGTTTTAAATGCGTTGTCTTATTTATAAGCAACATTACACCATAAATCACAAAGAAATACGGTAGCACTGCACCCACATTTCCAAACAGTCCGCAGAAAAAGTTTTTTTACCAGCACACCTACTTTACCGGCTGCCGTAGTTTGAAGTGCTATCGCAAAAATTCCAAGGGCTATAATAACTATAGCCCAAATTTCTTCATGCATTCTATACTGCTTTATTTGCTTTTCAACCGCTTCTTTTGCTTTGGAATCGTCCGTAGCCTTAACATTTTTGTTTTTCGCAGCCTTCGGCTCCGCCTTTTTTTCGTTTAGTCTCAGCCATTACATTACCACCTAAGTTATTTACTCATAAGAGCATAAATTATTACAGCCACACCCAAAATCCATGTGTAATACGAAAAAAATATTTAAGTTTGTTCTTAGAAACAAACGCAATCATAATTTTTATAGCTAAAAATCCGGAAATTGCTGCAACAAGTACACCAACCGCTACCGGCACCAAAAAATTTAAATCCATTCCGCCATCAAACGCCTTAGGTCCTTCCAAGATAACAGAACCCAAAATTGAAGGTATAGAAATCAAAAATGCGTACTTTACATGCTTCTTTTTTAATTCCGAAATTAAACTGCCGAACAAAGTTGAACCCGACCTTGAAATTCCGGCGTAATAGCGATACCTTGACAAATGCCCACAAGAACAGCATGTCTAAACTTCATCTGACCTATACCTATTTGTGATGTTTTAACCCTCTCCGAAACAAATAGTATGGTTCCCGTAATCAAAAGTCCAATACCGATAACCGCAAGGTTTGTATAAAACCCTGCGAACACATCGTTAAAAACTATTCCGATAATCGCCGTAGGAATTGTTGCGACTATTATCATGTAGCCTAATGTTCTTGTCTCATTTTTGTAAAAGCCGAAACCTTTACCCGTTACTATATCCTTAATTGCAGCACCAAGCTCCACTATAAGCTCCCATATATCCTTGTAATACACTGCAAATACCGAAAGGAGTGTACCAAAATGAAGGAGAACCGCAAACACTAAAACCCTTTCTCCCTGTATGCCGAAAAAATGCTGCAAAAGTGCCAAATGTCCCGAACTGCTTATAGGTAAAAATTCTGCAAGTCCTTGAGTAAGCCCAAGTATAATAGCTTCAATTATTGTCAATTTTTACCTCTTTCTGCTTTGCCTCTATATAACCTTTTGCTACAAGTGCTTCAGCACACAGTACAGCTCTGCCGGCAGCGCCTCTTACAGTATTGTGTGAAAGTCCTATAAATTTAAAATCATACATAGAATCTTCTCTAACTCTTCCAATAGAAACTCCCATGCCTCTTTTCAAAATCAACATCGAGTTTTACCTGCGGTCTGTTATCTTCATCCATATATTGAATAAACTGAGCAGGTGCGCTAGCAACTAGCTTTCTTGCGGGAATCCCTTGTATTCTCTAAGTTTGGCAATAAGCTGCTCCTTAGTAGGCTTTTTCTTGAATTTAACGAAAACTGCAGCGGTATGACCGTTTAGAACCGGCACTCGCACACACTGACAAGTAATATTGATGTCGCTTGCAATTTTTATTTCGTCGTTTTCGATTTTTCCCCATACTCTTAACGGCTCTTTTTCGCTCTTTTTCTTCTTCTCCGTCTATGAAAGGAATTATGTTTTCCACCATTTCCGCCATTCCTTAAATGTTTTTTCCGGATCCTGAAATAGCTTGATAAGTTGTTGCAACCACTTTCGTACGGCTCAAACTCCTTCCACGCTGTCAATGCCGGAACATAGCTTTTGAATCGAGCAGTTCGGTTTTAACTGCAACAAACCCCTTCTTGGTTCCGAGTCTTTTTCTGTGCCTCTATTATTTCAAAAATGCTCTATATTTATTTCAGGAATTACCATAGGAACATCTTTCGTCCATCTATGTGCGCTGTTATTCGAAAACTACAGGTGTTTCAGTTTTTTGCATATTCTTCTTCGATAGCCAGTATTTCTTCTTTTTGCATATCAACCGCACTGAATACGAAGTCAACTTTGCTTGCAACATTTTTCACATCATTGACATTCATAACTTTCATGTCTTTAATAGCGGCAGGAATCGGCGTATCCATTTTCCATCCGTCGGCTACCGCATCCTCGTATCTTTGTCCTTCGCTATTTGGGCTTGCCGCAAGTACAACCACATCAAACCAGTGATGATTATCCAAAAGCGATATAAAAACGCTGGCCAACCATTCCAGTTGCTCCCAAAATTCCTACTTTAAGTTTCTTTTTCCATATATACCTCCATTTATTACACGCTCATACGGATAATTGTACCACATTTTTATCATTTTCACAAGATACGATGACTCTTTATTATTTCAAAACCCTAATACTTGCTCAACTTATCAAAGTACCTGCTTTCCCATCGACAATTTCCTGTCCGATGAGTGCTTTTCTTCCCCGACGAACACAAACTCTATTCCGACAGGCGGAAGCGCCCGGCTGCGTGATGCGTTGCCTTATCCGCTATCTTATCCGCATCAAAAATCACTAAATCCGCATCCGCTCCTACTTTAATTCTTCCTTTATCCGTAAGTTGTAATCTGTTTGCGGGTGCATATGAGCATTTCTTCAATGCCTCAAACAGTGAAAGCGCTCCTTCTTCTCTAACATATTTACCCATAACGCGAGGAAATGTTCCTGCCGCTCTCGGATGCCCCTTGCCGTTTGCTATTATACCATCGCTGGCAATCATTCCGTAAGAATCCGCAACAGCTGCGTGATTTCATCTTCATTCATTACAAAAAGCAACGCATAGCATATTAGGATACTCTGCACGCACTTTCATAAAAATATCACGATCGCAACGGACATTTTTCAAACGGAGGTTCAGTAAGCAGTATATCGCTATATTTTTCTACCCCAACCACTCACAGGATCTTCTCCCTCAAATACGGATGAGCCTATATGTGTCGAGAAGGCACTATATGGATATGTATCATAGTTAAGGCGCGGATCGGAATCCATTTTTGCATGAATTATCTTAAGCACCTCATCCATCTGCCCCATTGCGGAACAGCTCGATAAATGTGAAATCTGGAATTTAAACATGATTTCGTCTTGTATACTAATCATTTCTTTAACTGCAGCAACCGCCTCGTTATTATCCGCACGATAATGCGCAGCCATCATCAACGACGGATTTTCTCCTGCATTACATGCATATATTATCTCTTCAGTAGTCATACCCGGATCGTACTCAATTCCAAAAGATATCCCTGATTGCCCCGTCAGCAAGTTCTTTCCGCAACATTGTTCTAATTTTTCCATTTCCATTTTTTTGTTGCAGTTTTTATATCTTTCATTCCCAAAGCATATCTGCATTGATTGTACCCTGCCAGCATCATATAGTTTATTGGAGCTCCCCCAAGTTTTTTACTGCCGATTTAAAGTCGGAAACGCTTTGATTTTGCAACCCGCAATTACCTCCGACCGCAGTTGTTACTCCCATACGCAGCATACGTTCGGCAATCACATAATGAAGTCCCTCGTTAAAATTTTCTTCATGCATATGTATGTCTATAAACCCGGGAGAAACTATATGTCCCTTTAGCATCAATAATCTCTTTAGCTTCAGGCTCGCCCTCGCCGATATAGTCTATTTTCCCCTCTTTTTATTCCTATATTTCCATTGCAAAACTTGCCGTTATCAAAGTCAGGGTATCTGCAATTTGTAATCAAATATTCAAGCATAGTGTTTATCCTTTCGTTTCATTAAAATTTTCCTAAAAATTACAGTATTCCTATTCGCTAAGAAAATCCGCTTTCATAGCTCGCACTTTGTCTTCGCTCGAAAACAGCTTGGCTATATGAAATGCAATTATTTTCGCTCCTACTTTCAGCATTTCTTTTACCCTCATCGCGAATCACATATTCTGCAAATTCTCTGCTATGTATTTCAATGTTTTTCGGGCGTCAGTTTCAAGCACGGATGAAATGCCGGACAGTGAAAAACTCACATTTCCTATATCCGATGAACCGAACATAAGCTCCAGTTTCTCATTCTTCGGAAGTTTCAAATTGAGTTCTTCATAAACCCTCAAAGAGCGCATCGTTGCCCTGTTTTGTTAATCTTTAAATTATTATATGGTGCTGCTGTCGGATACCGCTCAAAGTTGCTCCTGTTGCAAGACAACCGCTTGTGCGCAATTTTCGACTTTTTAAGAATTTCGTTTAGATAAGGTCTGTCGGTAGAGCGTACATATATCTCAAGCGCAACTTCATCAGGCACAACATTTGGTGCTGTGCCGCCATTTCTAAAAATTCCATGCATCCGCACATCCGGTCTGACATGTTGTCTTAACATATCTATTGCATGAAACATAAGCTGCCCCGCATTAAGTGCATTGACGCCGTCCCAAGGATTACCTGCAGAATGAGCCGGTTTTCCGTGAAACTCTGTACATTATGCTGTCAAGTGCATAAAGTTTCGGTACGGGTACATTGTTGTTGTACAGATGCACCATTATAGCCTCATCGTAAATATCAAACACCCCATCGTCCGCTATCTTGCACTTCGCTCCGTCTTCTTCTTCGTTTGGAGTTCCTATTATATGAATATCCGTATCAAGTTCATCTTGCAAATTGCTCAGCGCGACACCTGCAAGGCAACTTATAGCCCCTGACAAAGAATGACCGCACGCATGACCTATATTCGGCAAGGCATCATATTCTGCAAGTATTGCAACCTTATACTTATGATTCCCCTTACCATATGTCGCCCTAAATGCCGTTTCCAAACCGTCAAAAAGGATACTCCACTTCATACCCTTTTAGCTTGTAATGTTTCAACAATTTTTTTCTTGAAGTTTTAAACTCCTTGCCGGAAAGCTCGGGTTCCTTTGCTATATCGCAATTAAGGTGAAAGAATTCATCCCAATTTTTCTCAATCCCCGACTCTATTACTCTTTTGCAATTCATCGTATTTCACTACTTATATCGCCTCCTTTTTTTCATCAATTATCCACGCATTTTGCGGCTATTAAATGAATTCCCGCAGGCGGTCCGATACCTACTGCGGGAATTATATACTCATATGTTAAATTATTGACCGAATCCAATCATAACCGCAACTACCATGAGAACGGACTGTACAGCTATTATTATGAAGAAAAGCGGGAATACAAATTTCCACCATTTAGTAACTTTAACACCAGCAAGCCCTGCCATTATAGGCGCAAACGCTGTAGGCCAAACGATATTCGAAAGTCCGTCTCCAAACTGAAATGCAAGACAAGCAGTATTTCTTGTAATGCTAAGCATATCGGCAAGTGGTGTCATTATAGGCATTGATACCGCTGCCTGTCCAGAGCCTGAAGGTATGAAGAAATTCAGTATAGTCTGCACTATAAGCATTGCAACCGCCGAAAGTTCTGCAGGTAAATGCGACAGAGGGTGTAGACATTTCATACACTATAGTGTCGGTTATTTTACCCTCATTCAAAACCATAAGTATCGCACGCGCTATACCGACCATCATTGCAGCCATTGCCGCATCCCTTGAATCCCATAGCAATTTCTTCGCCTATACGATTCGGCTTTTATACCCATTATTATTATCGCTGCAACCAGTCCCATTATGATGAATACCGCAGATAATTCCATAAAAATACCAACCGAAAATTTTTGGTTCCATAGACTATTACTACTATGCCCACAATAAGATCCAGCAGCACCAGTTTTTTGGCGAATACCGAATACTTTGGAATCAATCCCGTCGTCGTTTGTCAAAAGTTCACTGAAATCATCTCCGTAGACAAGTGATTTTTGCGGATTTTTCTCTAACGGATTTTGCGTATTTTCATAACAAAAGCCGATGCCACTATCAACATAACTATATGACAAATTACGCGATATCCCGCACCCGACATATACGGTACCTGAGCTATTCCCTGCGATACTCCGACTGTAAACGGATTCATTGCAGCTCCAGAAAAAAACCGAGGCCTGCTCCAAGTGCAACCGTCGCTAGTCCCGTTACAGCATCAAAACCCAATCTTATAAAAATTGCCGCAAAAATCGGAATGAAAGGTAACCATTCTTCAAACATACCTACTGTCGAAGAACCCTATCCCGAACAGTGCCATAAAGATAGGAATTACTATCAAAGTGGCATTGCCTTTAATACCTTCATAAGCTTTCACACTACAAGTCCGTCAAATGCTCCGCTCCTAGTTATAAAACCTACGGATGCAAACGCAATAAAAAAATAAAGAATATAACCCCTGCGCTGCGTTCATTCCACTGAATAGTGATTGAAACATATGAAAAGCATTTACCGAGTCTGCTTTAACGGTATGCCATGAACCTGCTACAACCATTTGCGTTCCATTTTCGTTTTGTAACGCGATCAAATTGCCGGCAGGCACAATGTATGTCAGAATTGTGCATAATACAATAATTCCAAAAAGCAAAACATAAATGTGCGGTAATGTAAACTTCTTTTTGTTTTTCAATTTTTGGCCCCTTCACTCATAACAACTTCCTCCTATCTTTACTAAGAAAAAATTTTTCAGCACTACTTACCACTGTTTTTCATTATAACATTATCGTATTAAAGTGCTACTTGTACAATAGCATAATTATGCAAAGATGTCAAGATATATGCTTACACCGGTTTAAAAATCATCGAATTCGTCATCATCAAATTCATCATCATCAAATTCATCATCGAATTCGTCATCTTCAAATTCATCGTCGAATTCTTTATCATCAAATTCGTCCATTATGACGCCTGTTTCTATACTGCGTTCAAAAAGCATCTAAATCTCCGTCGCCGTCAAAATCAAACAATCCATCAATCGGTAATGTCCAATCATCTTTTTCCATAATATTTTTCCTCCAATTCGTTTTTCTTGACATCTAAGTTGATTATGTTCCTTTTTAGTCCAAAATACAAATTATTTCTACGATTTATTTTGAATCTGATCAAACGCCGCTTTTCCGCTCTCCTGTATCAAACTTCCGAATGCCGTCATAAGCTCATTTCTTTTCTCTTTTGGCAATTTAGCGAGCTCCTTTATCAAAAATTCCCGTGTAGTTTTGAATGCGCTGCCTCCAAATTCCACAAATGTCTCCGCCTTTGTTTCTTCAATCATAGAAAACACTGTCGATACAACCGATTCTCTTGTTTCGTCATCAATTTTTTCCAGCCATGAACCCAATGCGACTTTAACAAACTTACTAAAGTTATCCAGTTCATCAGCTACAAACTTATTTTGTTACTTCCCATGTCATAGCGTCATGCTGTAATATTCCGACTGCATTACTTTTGATAACTTTCTCATCACCGCCGCTACTATAAAGTAGCTGTCCTATTATCGATGTTTGCGGAACTATGCTGCATATTTTTAGGCAAAAATACTCTTTGTACTGCTGTGAATTTACGATTTCATCCCTAAAGCCCGGACCGTCATTATTGTATATTTTTATAATTCGACGCTTCACCGTTTCATCGCAAAACGCTGACGCATACATTGCAAAGTTTCCACCTTTTGGAATGCCCGCCTATTATCAAATCCCTTTTAGCAATTTTTTGCCACATTATTTAAATAATCAACAGCTTCTTTTGCCCTTCTATATCTGATGTGCAGCTCATAAGAAGCGATTCTTTCCAGCCCGTTATCGTACTGTCAGTCCCCTAAACGAAATATAATTTACGCCGTTCGGTAATTTAAATGTAACTGCTGCAAATTGCTTGATTTTTCTTTATCAAAAATCATCCATATAGTGTTCAATTATTGTTTCTCAAAGCGTTCACCACCTGCCATTTCTTCCAAGAGCAGCGGTGCTCTTTTGGTAAATTCAGCATTTTTCCCGAATTTCATTTAAAGAATATTTTTTTACAAAACTGCTTTTAGCGCTTTATCCATATTGCATGGCAAATCGGCGTCGCCGAACAACTCTCCAAAATCTATATATGCCAAATACGAAAGCACTACATTGTCTATATCGTTAAATTCCGCCGTATAAAAATCAACATCATTTCGCCATTTTAAATAATCCAATAATACCATACCGCTTCTCTCTTTTCATAGTATATAATCTAAATAAATTCGCCTGCTTTTTTTAAATTAAAAAGCAATCCTGTCAGTGAACTTTTTCCATATTCAAATGTATTTACAAAACTTGTTCACATAAGTATTTTTATGCTATAATGCATAAAATTACAATAAAAATTTAAGGAGCGCCAATGTTAACGATACTGATTAAAAATTCTGGTTATCTTCGCCATGATTTTTCGTAGGTTTATTTGCAACAAACGCGGAATTTTACCTGCCGAATCCAATAAATATCTGGTAGATTTATTGATTTTAATTACATCTCCTGCTATGATTCTTCACGCAATGGCAACAGGAACACTGAATCACGATTTATTCAAGGATACTATTACCGTTCTGCTCGGAGCCTTGCTGTTCTTTACGATAATGCCTGTAATCGCATACTTTCTAAGCAAACTCTTAGGAGTACCCTTCCGCAGATGTCGGTGTTCTCATGGTAGTAATGATAGCTGTAAATACAGGTTTTATGGGTTTTCCGATTACAAAAAGCGATATTTGGAGATTACATATTCTTCCTTATAGTAATTGCCAACATTCCTCTTAATATATACCTATATCTAATTGCAATCTTGCAGATGAACATCGGTCGCAATAATACATATGACCTTAGGGCAAACTATCAAATCTGCCCTAAATCCATGTATAATCGCCGCTCTTTTTGGGCGCTGTTATTCTATTCGCAGGGATACACTTACCGCTTCCCTGTGATTGATTTCCTCGGTTTGATAGGTGATGCAACCATTCCTCTTTCCATGATTATCGTAGGTGTGCAGCTTTGCAGGAAGCAATGTAATGTCGATACTCAAAAACAAAGACCTTATCAAGGCTTCGCTGATAAACCCTAATCGTTGTCCCCTATGCTGACATTCCTTGCTGTACACTGGCTTCCTATTTCGTCCGGCGCAAAACTGACACTTGTATTTTCATCGTGTTTCCCTTGTGCTGTCGCATCGGTAGGCGTTGCAGCAAAAAGAAGGACACAATGCAGACCTTTGTCGCAGAGGGCGTTGCACTCACAACTACATTTTCGTTAATAACATTACCTGTTGCAGCAACTATATTGAGCCATATTTACGGCATGTAATTTATTCATTAAATCCGATTATAATAAAACGCACCCTGAAGGTGCGTTTTTTTAATGGATTTCTATATTTAAGATTATCTATTTCACTCAAGTGCAATAGATATTATTTGTTTTTCTTTGACGCCCTTAGATATTAAGTACTCTTTGTATAAATTAAATAACAAATATGATTTCCCACATCTTCTTATCCCTGTAATGATCTTAATTCTACCATTTTTCTTTTATCTATAATTTTCTTTTAGATAATAATCTCGTTTAATTATCATATAGCCACCTCGCAAGAAAAATTACAGGCGGATTTCCACCTTTTTATTTCGAGTGTATTTTATCACAAATTAGTTAGCTAATCAATAAACTATAAAAAAATTAAGGCGGATTTCCACCTTTTTATTTCGAGTTTTATCGTATTTACAATATTAAAAACTTCTACTTAAATACGCCTATCCTTATATTGGTTTTTAGTTTCATATAGTCCATATTTACTACATTATTCATATGTCGTTAGTATAAAGGAATTGTCAACATACTCTCCCAAAAACACTTCACTAGGTTTAGTAATTCCATGCTTTTTGTAATTCGTCAAGAAGCCACTCTTCATCTTTTTTCCTATCACTTTAAGAATATCATTTTGTACTTGACCGTCGGTAATAACAGGGAATTTAGGATTTTTCTTCGCCTGCCTGTATTATGATTAGTTGGCCGTTTTGCTCAACAACTGCTCGTTTTACAGTCTTTGATGAATAAATTCCGTTTGTGCGCAATTTAAAAGCTACATCGTGTGCAGACAGTCCAGCTTTCTTACAATTCTCAATATCTATTTTTACTGTCATCTATTATTATTAAAGCCTTGCCGTCGATTATCTGTTTTGCTTTTTACATTGTGCTTCTTTATCCACTTTAAAAGCGAGTACAAGCATACACCAAATGCATAAAATTGCGATAAAATCCAGTATCTTGACATTTTCGTTATAAATAACGCCGCCTATAATACCGCCAGTTTACAATTTGATCGCTTTGCTGACGACGGTGCCAAATTACCTTTTCCTGTTATATTTATTATTACAACCATTACAAGAAAAACCTATTAACAATTTTTATAGCCACTAATAAAAATGGATTCATACTTTTTACCTCTTCCTTCTACCTACTTAGGATTTCACTTTTTGAATATTTGTATTCGCTTGATAGTCAACTTATAATCACCCTGTTTTTGATAATGCTATTATTGCATATTGTTTTTGCACTTTACAATAGCAAGATTCGTAAAATCATTTTTAAACTTTGGGATTCTTTTTTAAAAGTACATTTAAGGTTTGTGCATAATAATAAATAACACTAAGTAAAGGAGAAAAGCTCACCTGACAGGTGGGAAGTACAATGAAAACAATAGTAGTAATACCTGCGTATGAGCCGAATGAAAAACTCATTCAATTAACAACTAAGTTAATAGACAAAAATTTACTTGTAATAGTTGTAGATGACTGCAAATGAATAAGGTGATATAGATTTACTTATGCTATGCTTTTTCCTTACCCTGAAAAGCATAGCGGGCCTATGCCACTGCCCTTCAATTATTTCTCCTGTTTCCTCAAACAATTCTCTTTCAGCCGCTTCCTCAATAGTTTCTCCTTTTACAAATCCTCCCGGTAGCGCCCACACTCCTTTGTAGGGAATTTCGCTCTTTTGAAGCGTTCTCATACAAGTTAAATCGTTTCGATTTTAGAATCAAACATTGGCATCAACTTCAATTTGAATAAGTTTTGAGCATGTTTTTATCTATTATTGCTTTCTTTTCCAAATCGCTAATTTTGCCCTGTCCTAATATAAATGTCGAGCATCTCATATGTAAATCCGAGATTTTTCTTCATCTGATTTTCCGCATAATCCGTCAACAGGCACTTTATCGACTAAAAACATCAGGCAAATTCAATAATCGCCCGATTTGCTTTTACTTCTGTTACGGTCAAATTGGACATTGGGCTGAAATCGCCGACAGAATCCCCGTATCTTGTTGAATATCCAACCCAATCTTCCGACAAGTTGCATGTATTGACAACCCCTGCCGTTCATACTTTGGCTAATAGCATATAGCGTTGACATTCTTATTCTTGGAGGAAGATTTTCTCTTGTCTGTTGTGAAATATCTACGGAAATACCGTTTTGTAAGCTATTTTCAATTCCGTTTAATACACCATCTCATGGCTTCTTTGATATTGACTTCTATATTGCGAATGCCCAAATGGTTTACAAGCAATCTTCCCATTTCAATATCCGTCTGTTCCCCGTTTGGCATCATCACTCCGATGACACGGTCTTCCCGAGTGCTTTACGCATAATGCTGCCGCAATTGAACTGTCTTTTTCCACCCGAAATTCCTATTACAGCATTACAATCGCGCCCATTTTCTTCAAAAAATTTGCGAATCCACAAAACAACTTCATCTTTTGTCTTAACTGCGTCAAATTTATATTCTTTCATAATCTCATCCCCTTAAAAACTCCTATTCTTTGTTCGTATTTGGCACGCCCTCATCCCAAGTGTATTCATCTTTTTGAACGGTAATGGAATCACCATAAATTGCTTTTTACATGAGTATCAAGAACTTTATACCCCTTACTGTTTGTCGTTTCCACAAATTCCTCCCCACAATTTAAATACTGAAACCCGTATTTGATAAATCTCGGTAAGTAATCTTCTAGCATTTCTCCTTCGAAAACGGAATTTTCGCCTCATTATTTATTACTCACCTATCACTTTAATTTGACATGACTTCATAGTCGTCAATGCCGCTTCGTGAGTCTTCGGTGTTACTCCTGCACAGCAACTTGCATCCACTATTACATCTATTTCCCGGAAACGCCGCTTTTAATGATTAGCGCATTGGATACAACGCATATATCTGTACAAAGACCGACAAGTTCAACTTCTTCAAAAATCAAATTTGCCCCTAATCTGTATAACCGAAGCACTGGTTTGTTAATATACATAGCGCTATCAACCCTCAAGCCCTGAATAAATTTCCCAGCCTTTTAGTATTTTCTATGCAATGTTCAACAGGCAAATTTCGCCCTTCATTTGTTTCAAGGTAGTTTTTCTGATGAGTATCTCGTGTAAAAATAATTTCATCTCCGCTCTCCTTGTATTTGGCAATTTTTCTTTACATTCGATAAAATATTAACCGCCTCTTTTGGTTCCTAATGCTCCGTCCACAAAATCGTTTTGCATATCCACAACAATTAGTGTTTTTTCTCATAACTCCCACCTCTTCACTACTTAATATCAAGTTGATACTATCTTTGTGATTGTATCTTGGCATCATTTTGATAATAAGTCAACATTTTTAATAAAAAAGAATCTGCTTTTGTATCAACAACAGATTCCTTCAAATTTAACCTGAATTAAGTGATAAAATCCCAAGTACCACCCAAGCGGCAATTCCCTATCCCACATAGAACAAGTGAAACTGCGGCAATTCCAATTACTATCTTTTGCCCATAAATGGCGCTGTGCCTCCTCGAAAACAAAGAAGCTGACCGATAGGATAGAAAGAAGACATGCCTCAAAAATTGCTATTACCCACACAAATGGAATCGCTGCCATCAAAGGATTTGGAAACTTTTTCACCGACAGGGTGATTTATTAAAATAAAATACGAAAAATATAGCTACCATATAGCAAAAATATATTGAACATATACAAATATTTAAATGATTTGTGCCTGTGAAAATATATCATTATCCCAAGCAAAGCAATCATAGCTAACGGTGCATATAAACGCCCCACGATAAAGCTGTCATCCGCCATATTCTTTTATCTACCTTTCCCGGTAATTTAGTCTTTTTCAAAATTCTCTTACTCTCTTACCACATTGCAGCCCCAACCGTCATAAGCTCCGTCAAATTCTTCCGCCAAATCCATTAGATTCCAAACAATTTCATCTATATCTTCAAACGAATCTTCCCTTCCAATAAGAAGCTCATATGGATATTCCGTATCTTCATCTTCGCACTCACCGTCATCAGCTTCTAAATTGATTTCTTCAAATCCGTCTTCCATGACTTTGGCTAAGAATCCGTTCCTATTTTCTTCTGTTTTAAACAATAGAAAATGCTCAAGAACTCGCGGAGCCATAATGTCGCCATTATTTCTTATATTTTCGATTAGAGCGTTATTCATGATACTTTGATATTCATATTTGTCGGGATAAAGTGCGTCAAAATACATTTCCCAATTCTCATCTAAAAGTATTGCAACCGTATATACATAATCGCTGAATTTTTTCTCCATAAGCTCGGAAATTTCAGCTGCATAGCCCGCTTCATCTTTTACATAAGCAATAATATGAACTCGGTCATCGCATTTAACAACACCTGCCAAGATATCGCCATGTTTTTTTCAATAATATCTAAAATATCGTCTTCAATTTGATATAAGAATTCTCCCTCTTCCCTCGTAGGAAATCCATATTCATCTGGGTTCTTATATAAAATTTGCAATGTTAACTTTAGGATATTTACCAATTAAATCAAATTTTGAAAGTGCTAAATTGAGTCGGATCACTGCCGGAAAAATCACACCAAAAATTGATTGCATAAATAGATACCCCTACTTTCTTCTATCTGCGGAGCTTCGCAAGATGCATCAGCATTATTTTGCGCCCCTGTCATTTGTTTTTCGCTTTTCAATTTCTTCATTACATTCCTTGATTACTTCAAACGCATTAGGCATCATCAGGCGCAAGCTTTCTCCCAGCGAATTGCATACGGCAATGTTTTTTCTTCCTCGCAGGTCAACATACTGATAGGCATACGCCATGCGCATATTCCATTCAGCTTTATTTTCCCCTCTTCCTTGACAAAATTTAGGATTTCTATAGATTTTAACAGTGCCTTATCCCCTATGAAGCTAGACGCACCTTTATCGTCATCACCCTACAATCGCAAAAATTTTTGATATGCGCGAGCAAGTTGATACCATGCATTATAATCTCTTTCTTCCTGCGGTATGCTTGTCAACAGATCTATACATTCAGTAAACTTATCTTTCATCTGTCAATTTTTTTCAATATGCGCAAAAATCTTCACTATTTTTCCGATTTCCATATCACCATACATATCCTCCGTGTTCAAATCCATCTTAAGTATATCATACATTTCAAGTTCAAAGCAACCATTTTCTATCCTATTTTCCAACCTATAGCTTTTACTCTGGATTCAAATAAATTGCTTATAAATTCCGTCCTGTTTCATAAGTGTGTCATGCGTTCCGTTCTGCACAATTTGTCCCTTTATCTATGACAAATATTTGATCTGCATTCCCTAATTGTCTTAAGGCGATGCGCAATCATTAAAATCGTTTTTTCCTCTGTAAGTGCGTAAATTGCCTGCATCAACTCTTTTTTTCATTCTCCTGATCGACATTAGCAGTTGCTTCGTCGAGTATAATAACAGGCGCATCTTTCATAATCGCTCTTGCTATAGAAATACGCTGTTTTTTTCACCGCCGGATAACGATGCACCTTTTTCTCCAATAATCGTATTATATCCGTCAGGCAATGCCGTAATAAAAATCATGGCAGCATGCTTTCTTTGCAGCGGCAATCACATCTTCAATCGATGCGTCAGGATTTCCGAATCTTATGTTATTGGCTATCGTATCATGGAACAGATACACATTTTGAAAAACAAAAACTAAAAATTTTGCATAAGGCAATCCATAGAATATTCTTTTACATTCTTCTCCCCAAGAGATATTGTCCCTTTATCCACATCCCAAAAACGAGCGATCAAATGGCAAAGCGTGGTCTCTTTCCGCCACCCGAAGGTCCAACGAAAGCTACAGTTGTTTTTCCTTTATGCGCAACGATATATCATCTATAATCTTGCCATACGCAAAATCAATACCGGACACTTCAATATTGTTTGTCTTTGCAACGCATTCTTCTCCTGATATATCCATTGTATCAAGGCTCAATACTTCCCGTCCTCGCTCCACACACAAATCTACCACTGCAAAATAGCAGAATACGATCCCATTGCTTCAAGTCCTGAAAATACCATGAACGACATTATCATCATAACGATGACTGTAAGCAGCTCCATAGAACCGTTAAGATAAAATCCAATCGAGGATACCAAAATAGCTACGCCTGTAAGTTTCATTACTATATTTTGAAACGGAATATAACGGTTACATATTTTCTCAAACAGCATATTCGTATCACCTGCTCTCACGAATAGTATCTTCCAGCTTGCTTCTTTGAATCAAAAAAAGCATATTGTAGGCTTTTACTTCGGATATACCTTGAATATATTCAAGTACACGGATATTACTTTTTGTATCAACCTCCAATTTTGTTTCAGCTAATTTTTGCATTTGCGTTTCGCATTGTATGATTTATCAAGGCAAATAGTATAATTCCAACAATGCAGATAATTCCTATACGCCAGTCGAATGCAAGAATCATTAAAACAATAATCGCCGTGTTAATAATTCCCCTGCGTTGTGAGCATTACTACACGCGTAGCCACATCTCCAAGTTGTTCCATAACATTCGTTGTAATAGTAGTTATTTTCACCAAGACTGTTTTTATTAAAATATCCCATTGGTAAATATCTTAAATGCTCCGCAATTTCAATTCGCTTACCCTGCACACTCTCTATAGCCTGCCTTGCACTGCATCATCGTAGATATGCCTCGTAAGAACGATTCAATAATTACAGAAACTACAAGTATCATAAATCCGGTTAGTATTCTGCCGACTGATATGCTATTTGAAATAAATCCGTCTAAAATAATGTAAATTGCCGGAAATTTGCTCGCTTCGCAAATGGCAATCAAAACTCCTATAACAAGAGTGTTGTAAAATAAGCGCCTGTTTTCTTGTGCGCAAAATCCAAAAGAACTTTTTGAGTATTAAAATCATGCCGATACACCTCCTTCAATCTCAGTTACATCTTTCGCATAAATATGGGCTTCCCACATATTTTTATAAAGGGCACTTGACTTGAGAAGCTCGGTATGTGCCTTTTAGCTTCAATTTTTCCGTCCTTTATCACCACAATACAGTCGGCATCAATTATCGTAGAAAGTCTATGTGCTATTACAATCAGCGTCTTTCCTTTCGAAAGCTCGGAAATAGAGCGTTGCATAACAGCTTCATTTTCAGGATCGGTATAAGATGTCGCTTCATCCAAAATCAAAAATCGGAGCGTTCTTCAGCATTGCTCTTGCTATAGAAATACGCTGTCTTTCACCTCCGCTAAGGTGAGAACCGCTACCGCCGACAATCGTGTCAAACCCGCTTTCAAGTTCCATAATGAAGTCATAGCAGCCACTTTTTTGCGCAATTTTTTCTACATCTTCATCTGATGCCGAAGGCCTCCCCATTCTAATATTCTCTCTTATTGAAGTATTAAATAGGAAGCTGTCCTGCGAAACGTATGCAATCTGCGAATTATAATCTTGTAGCGACATATCACGAATATCAACCCCTCCATTGTAATGTTTCCTGCTTTCACATCTTGCAATGATGCTATAAGTTTTTACTACAGTTGACTTTCCGCTCCCCGAAGGCCCCACCAGTGCGGTAACGCTTCCGTCCGGAATATTTAGGTTGAAATCACTAATAACCTCTTTTTCATTGTAAGCAAAATATACATTACTAAGCGTTATCGTATGATCTACCGGTATTTGCTAACTTCAGGGCGTTCCATTTCCCGACAGCATAAGCATATCATCAATTTCCTTGAAAATTGCCGTTGCTTTCATAATATCATCAGAATAACTCATTACAGTAATTAGCGGTGAAATAAGTCCGCAAGACAATATTACAATCATAATGTAATTTGTAATAGAAAGCGAGCCGTTCATCGTAAATATTGCGCCGACAGGCAAAACAGACAGTAATGTAGCAGGCGTAACTGCTATACCAAGTGAAAACGGAATAATGCATCTGTTCATCCATTCAATGAAGCTGTTCGCATTTTTCCTTTGCCGCATCCACAAAACGCCTATACGACTTTTTCTGCTTTTTCCAAATGCCTTGATAACCTCGATTCCACCAATATACTCTACCGCGATATCGTTTAACTCTTTGTAGTAGTTTGTGTTTTTGAAATTGCACATCACTATCTTTCATCATCCACATCATGGCTATGGCAGCTACCGGAAGCGTAGCCAGTGATATAAGCGCCATACGCCAATCAATCGACAAAATATATATAAACAATATTACAGGTGCGCAAATATTCGCCGTAAATTCAGGTACTATATGCGCTAAAATCGGCTCCATAGAATCTGTTCTCTCGCAGATTATATTTTTTAGCCATCCGCTTGGCACTTCCTGTACAGAAGCTAGAGGAAGACGTGATAATTTGTCTACAAGACTGATGCGCACATTGCTAATTAACTTAAAAGTTGCCACATGAGATATATTTGTCGATAAAGTGTGAAATACAACTCTAAGTATCCAAAAATGCAGCCATTATCGCTCCTTCAACTAAATAGATGTAAAAATTCTTCTCCCCGAAAAAGTTTCTTCACCATATCTCCCATCAAAACATATGGCGCGAGCGAAAAACACTCCTATCAATGCCAATATTATGCTTTTTAATATACATTGCCTTATATTCTCCGCAAACTGAATGATATAATTTGTGATTCCTTTTTATCCATTTTCCTCTCCTTTGCTCCTACAGCCCGGCTTTTATGCGCGATATATAACATGCGTGCATAATTATATCTGTTCTATAATCAACTAGTTAGCTTTTGGCTAACATATATAATATTCCTAATTTCCTAGTTTGTAAACCCCATTTTTTACATTTTTATTCTATTTTGTTGAATTTTTACCAAAAAGGGCCCGACAGACTGCCTTTATCGGCAATTTATCGAAAACCTCCTTTAATATATACTATTTCTCATGTGAGAAATTGCGTTTTAGCTCTCTTTCAGTTAGAATAATTGTCCCAATTAAAGGCAACATCTGTACGAGCGTAATAATTCCGCAGGCAGCACCTACCGTATCGCTGTCCTTTTTAAGTACAAAAAAAGCATTACAACGATAGAAACAGGTAGTAAGATTCCCCCACAAATACACCACATTTTGCCGGCACATCTATGAGCGAATTCCCATGTTTCCTTATTCATCATCGATCTTCTCATAGCGATATCCAAATGTGGAATTTATTTCTTTGGGCGGATTTTTAAAAATATCCAGCCAAATCCAATCATGGTAGTAGGTATCAGCAAAACCATAATCAACAAAAATATCCAAAAACTCCATCATACGCTCTCCTTATTTTTCTCTACTGATTTGCAACTAATATTGCAACTTATCCATGCTGTGCACTTGATATATTTTTGCTATCGTGTATAATAAACATATTATATATAATCGAGGTATAAATCTATGCAAAACTATTCATATCAACCGAAAGGCGTCTGCGCGAAGCAAAATCACATTTGGCATTGAAGATAACAAGCTACACAATGTTAAATTCTATGGCGGATGTCCCGCAACACTTCCGCTATCAGTAAACTGCTGGAAGGAAGAGAAGCATACGAAGCGGTTTCTATTCTCAAAGGAAACGATTGCGGCGGCAGAGGAACTTCCTGCTCTGATCAGCTTGCACTTGCCGTAGAGCAGGCATTAAAACAAGTATAAAAATTTAAGTAAATTTTATTTCTATGTGTCCACTTTTCACCTAAAAGTCGTAGTAGTCATCATAGTCGTATTCGTCATACTCATAGTCGTAATCATCATAATCATCATAGTCGTAGTTGTAATAGTCATTATCGTCATAGTTATAATCGTAGTAGCTAGGACTATCATAGTCATTTTTATCATAATTATAGTTGTAATTTTTATGTTTATCATAATTATAATTGTAGTAGCCATTATCATCATCCGACATTTCATCTAAAAATATCCTCTGCACAGCTACTGCAACATCCCAGAGGTCTACTAATGTATTTTGCCACATCTTAAACATTTATTTGAATGTGCAGGGCAATAATCTGACTCTCCGCCCGGCGCTACAGGGTTATTACACCCCAGAACTATACATCTTCTTGTAGCTGTTTCGTATTCATTCTCAAATGAGCTGTCTTCATCGCTGTTATTTAAATTCAAATTTTCAGCTTCTACATGATTTCGGTTTTTTTCATACTATTATGTAAAGCACTACCGACAAATCCCAATACAAAACAAAAATGCTATTACACAAAGTATAATAATTGTGATATTTTTTTCTTGCTTCTAACCCACATATGCATTCTCCTTAGTTAAGGTATTGAATAGTAATTATCATACTATCTTCCCTATTTGAACCTCCGTTTTAGAGCTCTTTTCAGTTAGAATGATTGTCCCTGATTAAAGGCAGCATCTGTACGAGCGTGATAATGTCTGCAGGCAGTTCCTATCGTATCGCTGTCCTTTTTAGTACAAAAAGCATTGCAACGATAGAAACAGGTAGTAAGATTCTCCACAAATACACCACATTTTGCCGGCATATCTATGAGCGAATTCCCATGTTTCCTTATTCATCATCGATCTTCTCGTGCGATATCCAAATGTGGAATTTATTTCTTTGGGTGGATTTTTAAAAAATAGCCAGCCAAATCCAATCATGGTAGTAGGTATCAGCAAAACCATAATCAACAAGAATATCCAAAAACTCCATCATACGTTCTCCTTTCATACAGATTATAATGACGCAATGAAAAATGACTACTATTTCGACTTTGTAATATTACAAAAATCCCCTATCTTCATCGAAATACTTGTTTTTTTCAGCTATTAGTGTTTTTTTAATTCATCGAGCAGCTGTTCTAATTTTTGTTTCTTTTTAATATCAAAATCTCCATAACTAACAAACTCGCTCCACTCATCTATATACTTTTTTAACATCATCATAAAGATATTGGCAAAATTGAATCATACTTGTATGAGACATTTCATTTATCACATATTTCTCATCGAAAGGTTCTCTTTCATCATATTCACACACTATATGACAGTTCCAATAACTTACAATGCACAAGAATCTATTCGGTTCTAAAAATCCTTTCACACAAAACGGTAATAATGTTTTTAAGTCCATGAATCGCTTGCTCTATCCAATCAAATGCTATGTCATCCAAATAGCTTAATGTATATACTGACGCTCCTTCTAGTTGAAAATCACTCCAGCCTGCATCCGGTTTACTTAACATATTTTTGTCCTTCCTAATATTGTTTTTTACCTTCATTTATATTTACTCTTCTTTAACTACTACCAAAATTATACTCCCCCACTTTCAAGAAATCAGTTTTTTTAGAACGCTCTAACACCTTAAGCATATCTTCCGCAGACGCTTTCTACTTTTTTCGACTTCATATTTATCATAAGTCCGTAAAACCCTTCTACAATAACTCCTGCTATACAAGTAAGGGTATCGCGATCACTACCTAGCAAGACTACTGTCCGAAATGTCATCAGCAAATTCATTTTAGATTTTTTTACTTTTAACGGATATTTTTCGTCGACCTTTACCTAACAGTCATAGTAGTAATCACCCATAACTTATATCTTTTTCAAGAATTTCTGCTATCTTTTCAAATGTATTTGAATTTCTAATTGTAATCTGCTTTATAAAAATTCTGTTTCATCAATTTTTTTATGATATGTAGTTTTTAAAAAATTTTTTTCTCATCGTATTTGCCCCAAAATACCGTCATATTTACCGACATGTACTATTTCATTATAAAAAAAGTGGATTTCTATAAATTCAATAATATTTGATTTATCCAAATTACAAGAAAAGAACAATACATCTTTTTCTTGCTAATTCCTCCGTCCACCAATCAGGCAATGCTGCTCTTTCTTTTAAATACTCTTCCTTTGTAATTAAAGTAAAAGGAATAGAAAAGTCATAGTTACTTTCCAGCAAATGTTCTATTTTTGGAAATGCAGCTTTGGTACTCTAAAATACTGCTAAAAAAATAAATTTCCACTGTTAATATATGAATCAACATCTTCAAAACCACTAGCTACCAGCAGAACTTTTAAATCATGCATAGACACCTTATTCTTGCCTCCAACGCTTATACCGCGTAGCAAAAGTATATATTTCAAATAATTGACCTCCTAAATTTAACCAATCTGCTATTTACTCTTCTTAAACTACTACCAAAAATTATACTCCCCCTAATTTCAGAAAAAGTATTTATAATCGTTGGCGCTACATACCGCTTCACACTTATAAGTTTCCATCATCTAAACCTCTAATCGGAAACGCCTGCCGTCTCTCTGTGAACCAAGAAGCTGATTTTTTGGGCAATACATGAATAATTTGTTCATGCCATAGCTAAATCTTCTGCAGTTTTTTTCCGATTTCTATAATAGGATGCGCTTCCAAGTTTTAAATATTATTAAATTCATATCATTCTTATTTCAACAAGTTCTCTTAAATCCGTTATGTCTATATCTAAAAAAATGCAGGATCTAAGTGCTGGAAAAAGTGCCACTCTTCGCTTCCTTTTTCTGTATATAATTGCTTTCGCTGTCTTCGCTTCCGAAAAACTTCTATCTACCCTCATATCCGTTACTTTCTAAGAAATTCTTTATCATATTATATTTATTTTTCTCTTTCTTCAATATAAGATTTGACTTCTTCATTATCAATTATGTAAGCATCTATTTTTGAATATCCTTCGATAATTTTTATCCCTTTAGTGATTGACAGATTGGAAATTTCTTTCCAAACAATTTCAACATTTTCTTCGGGTTCAAACATAAATCTGGATAATGGTACAATATTTTGATTATAGATAATTTCCATATAATCCGGTATGTTTTTTTCGGATTAAAATATTCATATTCAAAATCATCTTCTTTTTCTAAAATATAACCGGTATTTTTAGATACAAATTCTTTTTCCTTCTTCCAAAGAATCGAATACTACTAAATCTTTTTGAATAACTATTTTGATATAATTCCAATATATACATGTTCTCATCATTCCTTCATTATACATTTATTTCAAGGTATGGATTTACATAAGTAAATTTCTCACTTATAATTATATACCAAACACTTATCAAATGCATAATAATTTTTTTCTTATATTACAAATGAAATTTTAGCTAATTTTCTGATCAAAAAGCACCTACTGTAATTAGGTAGATGCTTTTCACTTTCTTTGTAAGTATTGATTATACTAAAACTTCTGTTCCATTTCTTAATATATCAATATATTCCTTGTAACTGTATACTTTGTTCCTTCCCTGTTCCTTTACTAAATAAAGGATTCCAAGTTTCCCAAATCTATCTACAGCTGAGGAAACGGTATTGTATGCTATAGATAAATCTTCTGCAGTTTTTCCGATTTCTATAATAGGATGTGCTTCCAAGTAATGAAATACCTTCATCATTGTCTCCAATGTTCTTTTTGGTATACTTCTCGCCCTCTATTTTTTTCATATTTTTATCCCTTAATAAAATTAACTCATCTGCAGTTTCTATAGCTGATTCTCCACTAGCGTAGATTCCTTCTAGAAAAAAATTTTATCCATTGTTCATAATCACCTGTTTCTCGGATTGCAGACATTCTATCGTAATATTCAATACGGTGCTCCTTTAAATAAAATGATAAATATAAAGATAGCGTTTTTTTATGACTTTTTCTTCAGTAAGTATAATATGATTAGTAATCTTCCAATGCGTCCATTTCCATCTAAAAATGGATGTATAGATTCAAACTGATAATGAATAAGTGCGATTCTGATTAAATCATCTAACTTATCCTCCGCATTCATATATTTTTTTCTAAATCAGACAAAGACTCTTTCATGGATAAAAACATCTGGTGGTATATACCTTGCTGTTTTTTTATCGTAGAACCTGCTCCACCTATCCAGTTTTTGGCTTTGTCTAAATTCTCCAGGACTCTTTTCTTTTCCCCTTACTCCAGATAGTAATACTTTATGAGTTTCCAAAAAGCAACCTATTGCATAAAGGCAATGTTTCCAATCTTTTTATTGCATATTTGGTAGCTATGATATAGTTAACAACATCATCCACATCTGCATTTATATTTTTCATCGATATTAGGATTAAAAAAATATCTTCTAATGTTACCTGCGTACCTTCAATTTGTGATGAAAGAAGAGCCTCTTTCTGGACATACATAGAAATAAATAAATCAATATTGGGAATATTTGTTGCCCTATCATCAAGTATTGCTAACACCTTATGAGCATTTATTAACTTCTCTGTAATATCACTATCAACTTCTATTGGTGGATTTGGAGGTAATTTTGAAGGATGAAAAGAAAAAAATATGCCATATCCCCCTGACAATGTGTTTTTAAAATTCCTGCTCTTTCTTTTTCACTTGTCAACTCTCCTTTTTAATACTATAAAGATCATATCATTCTTATTTCAAAAATTAAGTTTTTGAAATAAGAGCAACTTTTCCTTATTCATATTTCAAAAATAGATAACTACATAAATAAAAATCTATTCCTTTCGCCTAATTTTTAGCATATTTTTTTAGGCGATTGTTTATATTCGCCCTCCTCGTAACTTTTTTTAATCTATTTCTGTTTTTTTCCCGCATTTTTCTTCAGTAGTTTCACTATTCTTTCCCTATTCTTGGCGGTTTTCATGAAAGTAGGGAGATGGTCAGATTGGGACATTCCTGTGATGTTATGTGGCTTTTAGCCTAAGGTCAGCACTGAGATATCGAATTAAATACTCAAGGTGTTCACGGTTCAGTGCCCAAACAGGCTTGCCCTGAAAAATGTCAAAAACCACAGCTCTAGTCCAAAAATAAGGTTCTCTTCCATCCTCAATTTCAGCAGTATATGAAAATGACTCAGCAGTTTTATGAACCTTCCCTTGCATTTGAGTTCCGCAATAAGGACATGTTACATTTAGCGCCGAGAAGTGCCACTTTGTCTTATCTTCAATATCTACTCTATAATATCTGCCACAATTTATACATTTGTTGTTAACATCATAGCGATAAATTGCGCGATCATAGCTTTTTGATGACTACAACTTGTACACTTAAAATAGACCTTGTTGTCATCTGCAACTATCATACCTATTCCTTGGCATTTAGGACATTTAACTTGCATTCCTGATTCCATAACACTATATAAACTGTATTTAAAATAGGTTTGATCAATTGCGCGGCTCATAGCCTTACAAACTCCTTTCTAGGCAAGTACAAAAGTCCTTCCTTCTCTTGTTATTGAAAGCATGGCTATATTGGCTGCAGACCGATACCAATAAAACTTCTTTATGCTTGTTCTCTTGGGCTTATCTGCCTGTGTGATAAATCTGCTTTCACAATCTACCGTATAGTTCGTGAAAGTAAAGCTACGGTCTCCACATTCATTAGTACTTATATTTGCATTAACATTCGCGTACAACTTTTTTTCTGAATTATAATTTTTTTACCCCAATGTAAACTGGATAATTCTAGGCAATCACCTACTCAAAAACAACTATAAACATAATAGTCCTTTAATTTCTTTGATAACAAAATAAGTTTGGCTTACTTTATTCACCGTATGATATATATCTATCCAATGCAGTAAACACTTCTTCAAGGCTAAAATATCCAATTTTTTTCGTATTGCTTCTTTTCCCTCAACGAAAACAAGTATTGCTGGTGCTCCTAGAATGTTTTCCTGTGCTGTACTGAGATATTATTATCTATTGATATATAGCCAGTGAATACTTGCGGATGTGTTCCACTCCAAACTATAATTTTTTCTCTTTTAAGTGCTTTTGCACGGAGCACAAACCTGTGAACCAAACAAAAACAAACTAAACTTTTTCTTGTTCTTTCAGTGTTTGATACTCTGTCAATGTTTCGATAATTCTTATTTCTTGCATAAATATCCCTCTTTCCCATTTTTTTAATAATTGACTTATTTAAATCCATCAAATAACTAATCATCTTATTCTCCAGATACAGAAGTAGAACTTACTAATCTAATGTTTCCCTTTAATTGAGTTTGGACAATAACGCTACCGTCTCGACATGCAAACCATTGTCCAAACCTATATTCTCAACTCTTCTGCGTTCTTCTTAAATTAGAATTTTAGAGTATAGTATTGTGTACGATCGTTTTGTGAAGTACCATGCCACTCTAATAAATCTTTATCAGCAAGATTTTTAAATAACTTCCTACAAAAATGTTGAACCTTTTTTTCAATAAGTTCTGTTGCCATTTTTGTAGTTAGTTTTTTGCCTACTATTATACATAAAATGTATAATAGTTCTTTCATCTTGACTTAATTTATCAAACACCTCCTCAGAAATTTTTACCTTTAATTCTATCTACTGTTCTGATACTTCTATTTAAAATATTATTTTTCTAAAAACTAATAAAAACACTACTGTTAGGTTCTGCATATTTAGGCTTCTTTAGAAACAACTTTTCCATTTGTGATATTCGATATTTTTTATCATCAATTCTCCCATATTCACCATAGATATACGCTTCCAATCCCCATATCAAAAGAATAAAATCCAAGACGTTGTAGCTGATTTTTTGGGAGAATATCGATATTGGCATGCTCGCACACTTTTAATGCATCATCCTTATCGTTTGAAATATATAGGTAATATGCAAGTTCACACAAAGATGTAACATCAGAATTTCTCGTAAACGAACAGCTTTTTCTTAATTTTTTTACAAAGCCTGATGATTCGTTTTTCGCAATTTGTCTTCATAAGTTCTTCAAATAACATAGTCAACCCCTACAACTTCAAATTTACGTATCCACATAAATTTATATTTTGTACCATTTCAATATTATACAATTATTACTTATTCGTTTTTTCTTATAGTAACTGGGATAAAGAGGGTGTTCAAATACACCATCATCAATCATTTTCTCAATCTTCGATGGCAAATCAACTTTTATATACTTTTTTTCATAAATAGCTGTGCTTAAACATTCAAATCCTCCTCCCGAAGAAATATCACCTAAAAAAATTTTGAATTGCTTCTATATCGGGATAATGATCAGGATTATGTAGATAACGCATATATTCCTCTAAAACTCGTCTAATGTATAGAAAGTCTTTCAGGCTCATTGTTATTTTTTTCCTTATCAGAAATATTATTTAACCCGTATTCAATTATGTCTTTTTATATCTGCATATTTTTTTCATATCTGAATTCAATACCTCTTTTTCTCCAAATAAAACCGAGAGTTTCATTAAATTTCTAATGAAATTTTTCTCCATAAATTTTGATTTCTCTTGCTTAAAAATAAATCCCATTATATAATTCCATAAACTCTTTAGCAAACTTCGCGGCAAGTTCATAATCAAGTGCAGTAAGCTAAGGTTTCTTCTTTACTTCTTTCAGAGTCTTAATGAAAGTGCTTCTATCCATTACAAATCGGCAAATTTACGGTAAGATTTCAAGCCAGTAGCCATCCGGATCTTGAATGAAATAGATGCCCATAGCTTCATTTTCAAAGCAAATACATTCCATCTCCTTATGCTTTTTGTGCGCTTCCTCAAAATTTTCCGCCTGAAATGCCAGGTGGAATTCACACTCTCCCAAATCGTAGGCCTGAGGATGGTCTCTCAGCCAGGTAAGTTCCAATTCAAAATCGCCGGCATCACTCTTTAAGTACACAATGATAAACTCGTCGTCGGTCATTCGTCTCACCTCGTGTAAATCCAGTGCTTCATTATAGAATCGAATGGACCGATCCAAATTAGATACATTTAAATTCTCGTGAATCATCTTAAACTTCATAGCTCTTCTCCTTTTTACTGCTTCTATATTATTCTTAATTATCCAAAATAGACAAATATAAATTCAGTCTCTGATTTAAATATCTTGCAAACATATCCGAGTCATATCAATCGCCGCCTTTTCGTTTAAATTATATTTTTTTAAGCACGAAAATCAATGATGCTTTCATCTATATTTATTCTTTAAATCTTAGTTGTCAAGACATATGTTACACTTTTACGAAATATTTTTGATACAACTTCATTTGGGCTTTTTAAAGTTCAAACCGGTCTTTGCTGTAGAATTATATCGTTTCATATGCTTTTTCTACCGATTTTATCAGTTCTTTTTTTCACTTGTGAATACTTTTAGGTTATATAAGATTTTACCGCTGACTTTAAATATATAATCGAAAATGTGATATAATGTGCCTAAGTTTAGCAAGACATTTCATCACATTTTACCGCTGTTTAATTTTTTTATAATCGAAAAATGTGATATAATATTCATAAGAGATACTCCTTTTTATATTGTTTTTTTGTCGTTGAAAACTATTATATCAAAGTATCTCTTTTTTTCATTTATTTCTGTAACATATGTCTTATCACATTACACTTATAACAAATTATAAGTATTTATAGTTATGATTTTTATTTGATTTTATGATATAATGTACAAAAGTTTAGTAAGACATTCAATCACATTTTACCGCTGACTTTTAAATATATAATCGAAAAATGTGATATAATGTACCCAAGTTTAGCAAGACATTCAATCACATTTTACCGCTGACTTTAAATATATAGCTGACTTTTAAATATATAATTGAAAATGTGATATAATTTAAGAAAAATTTAGGAGTTGTGTTATGAGAATAGATAAAATATTAAGTGATGATAAATTGCATATATCTTTTTGAGGTATTCCCACAAAAAGTATGGGCAACCTATGGAGCCTATAATAGATACAGTTGAAGAAATATCAAAATTGCACCCTGCTTTTTTGTTCAGTAACTTATGGTGCTAACGGTGGTGCCAGTGAAAATACAGTGAAAGTAGCAAGCTATAAAAAAATGAGCTTAACACGCCTGTACTTGCACATCTTACTTGTGTAGGATCCAGCAAGCATGATATAGATGAGAAATTAGTACAATTAAAAGATAATAATATACAAAAATATACTTGCTCTTAGGGAGATATAACAGATAAAGAGAAATTTTGCTAAAAAGAGGATTTTACTATATGCAAGTGAATTAATAGAGTATATCAAGTTGAACTATGATTTTTGTGTAGGTGCAGCTTGTTATCCGAGGTACATCCTGAAAGTAAAAATCAAAATGAAGATATAAACTACCTAAAATTAAAAACAGGATATGGGTGCTGATTTTCTTACTACACAGATGTTTTTGATAATTCTATTTTTCTATAATTTTATGTATAAATTAAGAAGTGCAGGGGTAAGTATACCTGTAGTTGCCGGTATAATGCCTGTTACTAATGTAGTTCAATTAAAAAGATAAAAAGAATTATCAAATGCTAATATCCCTTCAAAAATTCTTATCTATAGCTGATAAGTTTCAAGATGATAAGGACTCTATGAGACAAGTCGGTATAATATATGCGTGTAATCAAATAATAAATCTTATATCAAATGGTGTAAATAATATACACATATATACTATGAATAATGCCGTGTAGCAAAACAGATAATGCAAAAATATATCACATATAGTAAATCATAATGTTTAATATTATAATTGAGTATATAAATATACAACATATTTAAAAGTTTAAGTTTATAATATAAATTATAATATGTGTATTTTTGAGTTTGCTTAATATCAGAGCAATTATAAAGGTGATTTTATGGATATAGAAAATATAGTTTTTGGATAAAAAGTGAAAGTACGTAGATATTCGGATATAAAGAAAAGTTTAAAAATAATAGAAGAACTGGAAGAAAAAAATAGATGTATTGATAGATGAAGTGAGGCAAGAGTAAAATACATATATGATGTTTTTTGATGTTAAGGTAGATGAAAGTAAAATAGAATTTTTCAAATGTAGTATTTGATAGCAAGTCTCTTGCAAAAATCTTGATACTTGTCATAAAGTTATAATATTAGCTGTAACATTAGGTAATGAAATAGATGCGCTTATAAGAAGATATTCTTCTCTAGATAGTACATCGATGGTATTTGTACAAGCTATAGCTGCAGAATATTTGGAAAAATAATAGATGAAATAGAAAAAGAAGTAGTATCTAACTCTAGTGAAAGAATATATCTAAAAACCAAGATTTTTCTCCAGGTTATGGTGATCTTGATATATCATATCAAAAAGATTTTATAAGATTGCTGAATACACCTAAAAATAGGTATAAGTATTACAAATAGCGGCATGCTTACACCTACAAAAAAAGTGTTACAGCTATAATAGGGATTACCAATACAGATTTTAGAGCAAAAATAAATGTAGTAGTTGTAATTCCAGTAATTGTGAATTTAGAGAAAATTAAAAAAATATATTAACTTGTTTTGCTGTATAATAAAATATTGATTAAGGATGTGATTAGAATGGATTTTAGAGAATTGTTGGGGAAAAAAACTCATCTATCTTGATGGGGGGTATGGGTAGTGTATTACAACAAAAAGGTCTTAAAAGCAGGAGAACTACCGGAGTTACTAAATATAACAAATCCTGATATGATACAAGAAATACACCTGGAATATTATAATTCAGGATCAAATGTAGTATATACAAATACTTTTTGGTGCAAATGAATTGAAATTTGAAGATAGCAGTTACACAATAGAACAGGTTGTAGCAAAAGCTGTAGAAAATGCGAAGATAGCAAGAGAAAAAAATCTACAAACAAAGATAATAAATTCATAGCTCTTGATGTAGGCCCACTTGGTAAGTTATTAAAACCTATAGGCGATTTAGATTTTGAAGATGCCATAAATATTTTTCAAAAAGACAATAAAAAAATAGGCGTACAAAAATGGTGTAGACATTATAGCAATAGAAACTATGTCAGATACATATGAGCTAAAGGCAGCTGTATTGGCTGCAAAAAGAAGTATGTGATTTGCCTATTATAGCGACTGTAGCTTTTTTTCTGATGATAAAGAGATTATTAAATGGCGCAGATGTAAAAAAACTGTAGTATCGATATTAGAAGGTCTTAGGGTAGATGCACTAGGTATGAATTGTGGTCTTGATCCTAGAAATATAAAAGATGTAGTAGAAGAATTCTTGTATTACTCATCTACACCACTTGTATTAAAAACCAAATGCAGGTATACCTGAAAAATATAAATGGAGAGATAAAAATTCAATCTTGAAGCAGATGGATTTGGTAAGATAATGCAAGAGTTTGTGACAATGGGTGTAAATATTGCAGGTGGTTGTTGTGGTACTACACCCTACTCACATAAAAAGTCTTTATGAACATACAAAAGATATTGATGTAATACAAATAAAACCCAAAAATCATACACTTGTAAGCTCATATACAAAAACAGTTGTGTGCGATGTACCTAAAATCATAGGTGAAAGAATAAATCCAACAGGTAAAAATTATTAAAACAGGCACTTATAAATAAGGATATATCTTATATATTAAAAGAGGCAATAACTCAAGAGGAACAAGGTGCACACATATTAGATGTAAATACCGGCTTAAATGAAATAGATGAAATAGAAATGTCATTAAATGTGGTAAGAGCAATACAGGAGATAAGCACATTACCATTACAGATAGACTCAGCAAAAACTAATGTGTTGGAAACATCGTTAAGAAACTACAACGGTAAAGCCATGCTAAATTCTGTAAATGGTAAAGAATCTATAATGAAAGAGATATTTCCTATAGTACAAAAAAATATGGAGCAGTCGTAGTTGCACTTACTATAGATGATAATGGTATACCTTCTGATGCACAAGGTAGATATGACATAGCCAAAAATAATAGAAACAGCACAAACATATGGTATAGATAAAAAGATATAGTGGTAGATCCACTATGTATGACTATAAGCTCTGATAAAAACGCAGCAAATGAGACATTAAAAGCACTTACAATGATAAAAGAGAATTTAGGAGTAAAAAAACAATACTGGGTGTTTCTAATGTATCGTTTGGACTTCCACAAAGAGAGCTTATAAATCACACTTTCTTTACATCAGCACTTAGAGCAGGACTAGATTTTTGGAATTATAAATCCTGGTGCTGATACAATGATGAGAGCATATGATGCACATATGGTACTTGCTGGGCTTGATGATAATGCAGCTAATTATATATCAAAATATTCTTTGCAAGTTGATACGGTAAAAAGTAGAAGTATCAGATATATCTCTTAAAGAGGCTATAAAAAAAGGACTAAAGGAAGATAGTTTTAATATAGCAAAAATCTTTTAAATGAAAAATGCCACTTGATATAATAAATGATGAGTTAATACCGGCACTTGATGATGTTGGAGAAGGTTTTGAAAAAGGTACTGTTTTTTTACCACAACTTATGATGAGTGCAGACTCAGCAGCTAGAGCATTTGACGCACTAAAAGAAAAAATGATAGCATTAGAAGATAATACAAAAGAAAAACAAAAAATAATACTGGCAACTGTAAAAGGTGATGTACACGATATAGGTAAGAATATAGTAAAAGTTTTATTAGAAAACTACGGATATGATGTGTATGATTTAGGTAAAGATGTAGACTATGATATTATACTGGATACCATAAAAAAAGAAAAAGTTACTTTATTAGGGTTATCAGCTCTTATGACCACTACTGCTGATAACATGCAAAAACAATAGACCTTGTAAGAGAAACAATAAATCAAGATGTAAAAATAATGGTGGGTGGAGCAGTACTTACAAGAGATTATGCGCAAAAAGATAGGTGCAGATAAGTATTGTAAAGATGCAATGGAATCAGTAAGGTATGCAAAAAGAAGTATTTGGAGAGTAATTTGATTTTGAGGAAGGTTGGTCAAAATCCTATCTTCCTCAATTTTGTAATATTATTTAATTATAAGCATAGCAATAAAAACCTTCATAAAGTCGGTTTTAAAACTTCTTAGTTGTCAAGACAGTAGACTTTATATATCTGCTCGCTGACTTTAGCCCTTTGTCCGTTGACATATATGATAATTACCAGTATCAAAAAGGTCTATTGTTTTTTTCCCTTATGAATAACAGACCCTAAATAATACATAGCAATTACCTCCATTGTTTAACCCATTTTTTTCCTCACAAACAAAGATTGATTAAATCACTCCTGCTTTTTTTCAAAATGTTTCTTAAGTATCCTTGTTGCAACAAATGCTCCTATGCAAGCAAGAACAAAAAGTTATCAAGCCAAATCCTACTGCTCATCTTGTCTAATATGAGAAATTTATTACTTTCACTCATATCTAAAACAGTTTCTATTTTTTTCCATCTTTCATCAAAAGAAAACGGTCAAATAGAGACTTTACATAGTACAAACGATGTTCAATTAGAACTACTCTCTGTTTGATTTCATCTCTTGATTTGCAGATAGTTTGAAGCCCAAAAGCTATTTCTTCATCTCATTACACTTCCAAGAGTGCTTTTTACCACTTCCACTTTTTCCCCTGAAATTAAAACAAATTCACCTTTTTTTAATTTCAAGATTGATATTTTTTTAAAAGCAGTTCGTCCATCTTCCCATTCATAAGAAACATCTTTTAACAAAATCATGATTATACCTCGTACTGAGCTTTCCATAATTTTTGTGTAGTAACCATCTTTTATCAAGAAGTTCCCCATGCTTTCCTTTTTTTCAAGTAAATTTCCTTTTTGAAATACGAGAATTTGGTCAGCTTTTTTTGAATGGTTTTTAAATGATGAGCCACCACAAGTACAGTTCTATTCTTTTGCAAGTTCTGTAATGGCATCTTGTATCAAAGATTCATTTACAGGATCAACATTACTTGTCATTTCATCAAGAATTAAAAATCGGTGCATCCTTTAGAAAAGCTCTTGCAATAGATATTCTTTGTCTTTGTCCACCTGATAAAATTCCCACCATTTTTCTCCAATATCAGTTTCATAACCTTTTGGTAAACTCATAATGAAATCATGTATCCTTGCTTTCTTTGCAGCTTTGATGATTTCTTCTTTTCGTTGCTCCTTTTTTTACCTACCCTGATGTTTTTTCTTCAATCGTGTTATCAAACAGTTGAACATTCTGCATGACAATGCTGATACGATCCAAAAAGTTCATCATAAGGAATATCTCTAATATCCACATCCGCCAAGTGTAATTTTTGCCTTTCTGCACATCATAAAAATCTTAGAAAGCAAGTTTGGTTATAGTAGTCTTTCCACTACCTGATTCTCCAACTAAGGCTGTCATTGTTTTTTTCAGCAATAGAAAAGCTCAATTTTTCCATTTTAAATTCATCTTTTTCATAGAAAAAAATCAATGTTTCTCAAAAAGCTATATCATTATCTTTCGGAACAATCCCATTCACTTTATCCGGGATTACATCTGCATATAAAATTCTTGAAAGTCTTTCATAACTATCTACCGCCGAAACATAATACATATAGTGTTGTTCCATAGAAGAGAACGGCTTATAAAACTCTTTTGAAATTACTGCAAAGATAATAAAATGAAGTACATCAAGATTTCCCTTTACAACAAATATTGCTCCTGCAATTAAAAAGAACTAAATATCCAATATCCAGTAAAAACCCAAATATAGATAGCTGTTTTGCCTTGAATCTTGAAGCTGCTTTGCTTGTTTCTCCAAACTTTTTTGTCTTATTCATAAGCTCATTATCTAGGCTCTTATTGTTTGAAAAACTCTTTAATACAGGTATTCCTCTAACATATTCAACAAATAAGCTAACCATATCAAGAAGTGCTGAGTTGTTTTGATTTTTCAATTTTTTTCAGATTGCTTAATTGTCAGATATAGAAAGATAAGTGCAATCGGAACAGATACAGCCATCATAATAGAAAGTTTGAAAATCAATACTTGCAAGACCAACAAATACGACTGCACCTATCAAAAAAATCACCAAACATTCTCGACCACATGTGTCCTACAACAAGGGACATATTATCAACATCTTTGTGTAAAAATTGTATTGATCTCTCCCAGTCTTTCATTGGTATAAAAATCCCAAACTGAATTTCTTTTAATTTGATAATCATGCGTTCTCTGATTTGCTGAACAATATCAAAACCTGCACTATGCTTTTTTTCATATCTGCGACCATATTACAAATACCTTTGAAGACTACAAGTAATCCAATCGCAATAAAATATTTATAAAGCATATCTAAACTCGTCCCATCAAATATCTGAAACAGTATAGAAAAATACGATAACAATCATGGCTATGGAGCTTAGTCCATAAAGGGCAAAGAATACACTTGATATAATCAAATCTCTCTTGCCGGTTTTTTGTAAGTAGTTTTTAACATTTCTCTAAACATTTTTCTGTTACCACCTCCGTACACTCGCAATCCACTCTGTTCCTTGCTCGTGAAAGACTATTATCTTTCAAATTCCATCTATCTACCTTGTTCTGTGCTTCAACCATATCCTTATAAAAATCACATCTTTTCATCAGCTCTTCATGGCTTCCTGCATCAAGAACAACACCCTTATCCATAACTATAATTTGGTCTGAATCTCTAATCGTATTTAGATGATGAGCAATTGTAATGATGGTTTTATCCTTACTTAAATCATCAATCGCTTCACCCGATTAGTCTTTCATTTTCACTATCAACAGCTGCCATTGCTTCATCTAATATCAAAATCGGTGCATTTTTTCAGTATCATTCTTGCTATGGAGATTCTTTTGTTTTTTTCTCCACCGGATAACTTAACTCCCATTTCACCTACTCGTGTTTCATATCCATTTGGTAAAGCAGAAATAAAATCATGGCATCTTGCTTTTTTTAGCAGCTTCTATAACTTCTTCTTTTGTTGCATTTAGTTTTCCGATTGCTATATTTTCAAAAAAATACTTAAATCAAAAAGGATAACTTCTTGTTGCACACTTCCAATCAGCATTGAGATATTTTTCTTGACTATATTCTTTTATGTCTTTTTCCATTTATCAGTATTTGTCCTTCGTCTGCATCCCAAAATCCCATAAGCAAATTAGATACAGTACTTTTTCCCACAACCGCTTGCTCCCTACAAAGGCATTCAAAGCTATTTTTTTCTTAAAAAGTCAAATTGATATCTTTTAAGCTCAAAAGCCATCTTTTTCCGTATGCAAAATTCACATCTTTAAATTCTATGTTTCCAAATTCTAAACCTTGTTCTGTCTTTTTTTCTTTTGGAAGTGGAACTGTTAAAACTTTTCCGATCGCCTTTAATGCCTCCCTAAACACAATAGAAAAAAATGTTGCAATGTAGCTGTCTTACTTATAGATGCAGTAAAACGCAGATGATAAAATAATTGCAAGGATAAAATTAGGCGTTGTAATATTCTCCATAATAAAGAAATATACTTCCCTAAAAATCATGACAATAACTACTCCAATTTCCATAAATATGTCAATGAGTCCCATTGGAATTGTAATTGCTCCCATGCTCTTTTTTTAACCCAGTAAATATATTCTCTTGCTGTTTTTAATGTTCTTTCACTAATCTCCTCTTCTTTAGCAAAAAGCCTTAATCACAGAAATATTTTTTACATATTCCATTAGCTCTTCTCTCATCTTGTTTTTCATGGTTAAAGTAAATAGCAAAAGTTTTTTTATCCATTGTTTTCTGTGAAAGAACTTTTACCAAATACATGAGTGGAACTCCGGCAATCATTCCAAGAGCAAGACGCCAATCCACAAAAAAATCATAGCTACAAAAAAATAATGGTAGGCAGAAGTGTAACTGACATTATTTCAGGAAGACCATGGGCAAGGTATACTTCCACTTGCTCTACATCATGTTGAACGATATTGGTAAGCTCTCCAGTATTATGTTCTTTTGAAAAAAATCCCTAAACTTAGTTTTTTTAGATGACCCGATAATATCTAACCCTAAGTTCTGTCAATTTTTTTCGTATGCTTTTCTCATGGGCAACCCTTTGTTGCAAAATAGTAAAACACGCCTTTTAATACAAACGATATAAAGATTCCCTAAGAAATATATACTTTAAATTACCTTCGTTAATATTGTTTGTGATTAAAGAACTAATCAAATATACAAGTAAGATTTGTGGTATCAAATCACATACTATTTTTTTAAAGCAAGAAGTGAACTGATAAACCATTTTTTTCCCAATCACTTTTTTTCCTTAATTCTTTTTTTCCGGCATGAACAACTCTCCTTTCAAAATTGAATAATATTGAATTTTAATTCAGTATTATGTTTAAAGTAAGACTTTGCTGATTACGCAAAGTCTATTTTTTTAGTGCTGATTACAGGGATTCCACCCCTTGTAATAACACCTTGCAATAAGTTTTTAGCATATCTTTTTGCCCACTTTTTCACTTTGATAGTGCCTTGCTATTTCAAGAAGCCCCTCTGTAAAGTTACTGGCTAAAAATATGGGCAAGCATTGGATCATATTCCTGTTTCGATTGTCTTTTTAAACTTACTTCAATATGAACCTGCATTTGCGATATGAGTTTTTGTTTTGCTTCTGTATGCTTTGTACCTGAGCTTTTATCCATTAAAATAATTAACTTCTTACGCTCTTTTTAAAAGTTCATGAATATAGTTTTTCTCCAACTTCATCAAACCTTTCAGAAGCAGAACCTTTTTTTCCAAAGACTCTTCCTCATCAAAAAGCTGACTCGAAATTTATATAAACAGAACTTACTACTGCATCAAACAAAACTTCCTTATTTTTGAAATAGGTATAAATTAGTGCCACAGGAATATCTGCTTCTTTTGCAATTTCTGTTAATTTGGCACCTCTATAATCCTTTTTATAAAAATACTTTTTTTCTGCTGCTTCGAGTATTCTATTTCTAACTTCTTCTTTTAATACTTGTGCCATAGCACACCTCTTTTCTATTCCAATACTGAATTTATATTTAATAATAAATTATAAATTCAATATTTGTCAAGTTATGTTATGAGATAATACATATGTGACAAAAACTAAAAATAGGAAGCTATCCGTAAAATAAGTTTAACGACAAATCATGGTATCAGTATCATAAACATTAGGGATTAGCGCAAGTATACAGAAAGAGCGTAGAAGCCAGATACAAGCGTAGGTATAAGTCTATGTGCAAACAACTAATGAAGATGTGAATTATGTTCTGCTTGAAAGTATAGGGTTTAAAAAGCAATTATGATAGATATTATCAAATTACAGCAATAGACCTATATAGCCAAAAACGAGTTTTTAAAGCCGGTAAATGAAAGAAGTCATAAAAATAGACAATGAACTGTTCTATAGAAAAAGAAGATTTAGAAGTGAATCAGTATCCATACTCTGCTTTGGCGCAGGTGTTGCTTCAATCTTTTTCTTTCGGAGTTTCAAATAAAAAGCTCTTTTTCTTTTTAAGAGTATCAAGCTGCTCGCTAAGCCCTGTAATTTCGCCTTTGTCGTTAAGCGTGAGCTTTTCTTTAGATATTAGCGCTTCAAGAACATCGGCATCTTTTAATCGTGCCATTTTCGTGTACCTCTTTTCTTTAATTTTTGTATTATAAAAGACACCCCTAAGGGTGCCTTTTATAAAGTCTGTTTGATGTTTTAAGCTAAGTTTTTCTCCGTAAAGTCTATCGTAAATATTTTTGATATTTACGGCTTACATCAGTAAGCTCATATTCTTCACCTAAATAAAAATTATAAGATCATTTTACCCTCTCTAGCAATTCATCTATATCATTTTTCTTTTTAGGATTTTTATCAATATCGCATATTACTTTTTCAGCTCCAGATAATCTTTTTCATCAATTTCTATCATAAAAATTTTCTCCTTAATGTTTATTCGTTTGTACTAATTTTTTGAGTTTCCGGATTTACCGATACCATTGCGTAGTTTCTTTTTAACAAATACCACTGAAGGCTTCCCTTTTTCATTAAATTTAACATCCCCGATTTTTATCCGGGTTTAAAATAGCTTCAAGTGCATCACTTATCTTAACTGGGTCGCGCTTTTTTTAATTAGCTTGCCTTTTTTTATTTATATACGTATCTTCGTTTCCGATAATCCCTATCTATAAAATGGAGTCCATGCCCTTTAATTGTAATGCCGTTTGCTGTAGTTACGCCTTTAAATGCTTTAGTAATCTCAGCATCCATTTTTTTCATAATACTTAAAACTTGTTGATGTGGAAATATCTCCTTTTGGATTGCTCTCTCATATCCTTTTAAGTAATTCCCACCTGTCTTTATTATACTTTATATCGATAAACTCAGCAAGGCTTTTCGGAGTATTTTTACCAAAAATTTCCTTGTATTTTTGATACTGCAATTTATCTTTGGAAGCATTTTTTATCTGCTTTTCTTTTATAGGTGAATAGCCAACAAGTCCATCAAAACCAAGTCCTGGAATATGAAGAACATCTGACCCGTTTAACTTAACAATCCCTTGTTTTTCTGTTCTTACATCTGAATCACTTACAAAATATTCATAGCAAATTTGACCCTTATCATCTCTATCCACTTTCATCCTATCAGGCATAAGTGGATAAAGACCTAAAACCTCACCCTTACCATTTCTTATAATCTGGACATAGGCATTACCCCAAAGGAGTAAATGTGTCATCATAGTTTCTCTAAAAACGAAACTTGTCATTTCAGAATTTGGTCCATCATGCAGCACCTTATATAACGGGTGCTCTATTGCTTTTTCAGTTCCTGTGTCGGTTCTAAGGTATACATGAAGTGGCAAACTTGCAACTGCTTCAGATAAAATACGTATACAACTATATACTGCAGTCATCTGCATAGCCGAATGTTCATTTACTCTTCTACCAGATGAAGAACCACCCTTTAAAAAATTATATGCACTTCCATTAGTTCTATTCGTGAGCTTATCACGACTTTTTGAATAATCCACTTAATACACCCATACACATCCCTCCTAATTTTTCTGTATCAAAAAGCACCTACTGTAATTAGTAGATGCCTTCTCTCAATTTTTTGTGTTCCCTTAAATTCCTGTTATTTTTTTAGTGATTTCTTACTTTTTTTACATAAAAGGTCGCTCTTCCTTTACCATGTCTTTCAATATACCCTTCCTCAGTCAATTGCTTTAAGCATATTTTCAGTGTAGCTTTTTCCTACACTCGGAACTAATTCCATCATATCACTTTTAGTAAATTTACCTAGCTTGCTATCAATGGCATTTCTCACAAGATCGATTGTAGGCACTTTTTTTCGTCTACATAATCAACCCTTTCTTCAAAAATCAATATAAGCAGCTAATATGGTTCTAAGAATATATTTTATAAATGACACAGGATTTTTCTTTATTTTCGTGCCAACCTATCCCACTTTTTTTCTAGAGCTATATAATAACTGTCTTTTATTTTTCAATCTTACTTTCTAAGCTGATGTATTTCCCAATTACATATCCTTGTCTGTATAGCAAAGAGAGTCGTTAATAAACGACTCATTCTCCCATTTCCATCATTGAAAGGATGAATACAAAGAAAATCATGAATAAAAATTGGAATTAAAAAGCAACGAATCCACGTCTTTTTGTCAAATGCTATATTCAATTCATTGCAAATTTGCTCAGTGCACCTGGTGTTTCATATGGGGATAATGGCTTAAACCTTTCGATAGCATTACCCTCTTTATCCTTTTTCCACAATAGAATTCTGCGTATTTTTTTATATCTACCACCAATTCCCTTTTTCACTATACTTAAATAGGTCTCTATGAAGTTGTAAAAATATAGTTACTGTTGATTGGAATATATTCATAACTTTCATGAATCATATTTAGTACATCTCTATATCCAAGAATTTCTTCTTCATCTCTATTTCTAGGAGTTGTTTTTGATTCATTAACTCTTTTATTCTGACTGATGTAGTAACAATTCCCTCTATTCTATTAGAATCCTCTACACTTTGAATTTTTAGCAATCTCTACTAATTTATCTAAAACAGCAGGTTTGCGTGTCAAAAAGTTCTTGTTTTTCCTTTGTGCTCATGAATTTGTGAAAGAAGATTTATAATTTCACTATCCCACTTACTTCTTGCTAGATTTTCATAATTAAAAAAACCTCATTCGCCTACCTCCTTTTTTCGCCTAATTATAGCATATTTTTAGGCGATTGTTAAGAGCTTAGGCGATTATTTATACTTAGCACTTTCTTCTGTGCGTTATAAAAAGAAAAACAACGCACAAAAGCAAGTCTTATCTTTACATAAATAAAATTCTCTACAGTCATACACACTTTCAGTATTAGAATTACCACACCCTAATTGCTCTATCAAGTGCCATGATTGTCGCAATCGCACCATCAATTTTTTTCTGTGGACTTTTTCCTTATCTGCTTCGATGTTTCCTGCGCGGAAGTTTCTTATTGGGAGCAGAATCCTTAGTCTGTTCCCATGATATTTTTCACTTTTTTGTGTCTACTTACTTGACTATAGTTCAATAGCATCCATACACACAGCCTCTTTTGATTATTTTTCGCTTTTATATCAAATGTTCTTATCTTTTATGCTTTGTCTTTTCCCATTTTATTAAGTTCACCAAGCATCATAAGTATTCCAACAATAATCATAATGAAATCTACCAGTGGTTGTGTGAACCATACCGCTTTTATTCCAAATCCCATTGGTAAAAAAATCGTTGCAGGAACAAATAAGAATAACTGTCTAAGCATAACAATCATTCCGGCTTTCTTTCCATTTCCGATTGATTGGAAGAATGTAATCGTCATAACCATCACGCCGTACAAGATAAATAAGGAATAGAACAATCTGAAATTTCCTACTCCTTGTGCAATAATACTTGCCTCCACACCGAACAAGGAAAGGATCTGACTTGAAAAACAGTAAAGATGGAAGCCAAAAAGATTGCTGCAAGGATAAGTCCTCCAATAGAAAAACACCTTCATACTTTGTCTTACTCTATCAAACTGTTTTGCTCCGAAGTTTGTACCAACCACAGGTTGCAGCCCCTGACTCATTCCCCAAAGCGGAATAAAGGAAAAAGGCATATACACGAAGCGATGCCGCCATCAAAATTCCGTTCGTATCTCCACCATATTTAAATGCCATTTTATAAAAGCATTGTTTGTTGTATCATAAATAGGAGCTGCATCATCATAGCGGATGAACCGACAGAAAACATTTCTTTTTAATTTCCGCATCAGATTGTATCTTATGAATTTTAACGACCTTACTCTAGCCCTTCACCACGCATCACCATATTGGCAGACGGTGTAAAGTTCACAAATAGAGAACCGATGAAAATTACTCTAAGGTATCTGATTCCATAGGCTTTGATTTCACCTGTCGCACCCACCATATCTAAAAAGTGTGGTGCGAGGAGGATTCCTCCGACTGTGATGATAGCAGAGAACAAAATCACCCAAAAGATTAAGTTCCCAATAATTTTATCTACAGTTTTTTGATCTCCTTTACCGATTGCTCTTGAAAAGTACAGAAGCAGAACCTACACCAAGTAAAGTTGAAACACCGCTTAACCA